>JAABUL010005636.1_pt1 | contig 15354 bp, 21 predicted proteins | sample 5559151 | NCBI WGS metagenome assembly JAABUL01 (sample SAMN10711876, study PRJNA513368) | rock metagenome | isolation source: Antarctica rocks | place: Antarctica: Victoria Land, Pudding Butte sud | reverse complement strand
GGACGTCGATTCAGAGTGTCGCGGCAAATATGATTTAGATCGCATGTCAAGGGTCGCAATGTACCGATCCCATACAAGTCGCCATGTCGCTTCTGGGAGAAGCCGAATTGCCTCTCGACCTCATTTTCGCCTGCGCCCATCACCTACGATACGAGCGGTCGCTGCAAACTTTGGCAGCGCTTCAGCAGTGCTCTCACAGAGTCTACGAGCTACTGTAGTCACACCTGTCCTTTACGAGACGCTCCACTTCTCCGACAAAGCAGCATATTCGAATCTTCCTGCTACAGATCGCCACGGTTGGCTTGACTGCGCGATTGAGGGTGGAGCGCAACCTTTCGCTCGTCAATAGCCTCGTCATCCATAATCTTCCTTCGGCGATGATCTACAATACCATCCGCAGCATAGCCACCCATCTGCCCGAGGGAGTGATCTTCCCCAATCTCACCTCTGTCCGCTTCACGCTTGAAGGTGATCCAGGCGTCGTATGGGGGGAGACTCAGCTCCTCTCCAGCCTCGAACTTCGAGAGCAAGTCCAAGGCTTCAGCTCCATCGGCCGACCGAAGATCCTCTGCATTCACCACAGCTCGATCCCCCATTGGCGTTGGTATCACTCGTAGTCAGCTTTGGTCGAGGCTTGGCCTTCAATCAAATCTGTCAGCCTCCATGGGCTGAACTACCGCCTTCGCCACCTCGTACCGGGCATACATTATCGAGTCCACCTCTCAGACAAGGGCGCGCCCTTCCGACCGGGAACCGGCGAGATGTTCCCAGGTATCTCGGAGAAGGGATACGAGCGGTGCATCGGTACCTGGGCGGAAATCTTGTACGAGGTGATCGTGGCAGCAGCGGAGGGGGAGCGAGACAAGCGGATGGGTATAACGAGTTGGGAGCTGTATTGTCCCGGTGCGAGGAGGGGCGAGCTGGAGGACGTTGAGAATAAGATCTGCATGTTAGTCCAGACAAAATCTGGGTATCTGGTGGAAGGGAGGGTTGGGGTCTCACATGACGGAGAGGTCGAATTGTTGTGCTTGAAGTTCAGGAGTGAGGAGGCGGTAAGGTGTGATGTCTGCGGAGATCAGTTCTACTAGTATCCCCGCAAAAACGGTAGCGGTCGAAACTTTGATCCGAAGATCTCAGTAGAAGCTGCACTCTACTCGTCTGGATTGTATGATAGTAGCGCAATGTGATCGCGAGTCCTCAGTGTATCTTCGCATGCGGCTGCCCCATTCAGTTCAAGACTTTGCTAACTTGCAGGAGTCAGCGGGTCCGAGTGAAGGGATATATATATGACCCTCCTTGATAGGCTTATCAGTACAGGTAGGCGCCTGCTGAAGTCTAGTCGTGACGCGAATGAGTTTTCCTCGCGACTTTCTTCTCTTCCTCTCTCATTCTGCTTGCTTCTCTTCCGGCTCGACATCCATGATGTCAGGTCAATCACCCTTTAATCGTTGGCGAGCCCCGTCGCAATCGCGCTTCGCTAATGTCACCGACCAAACTAAGCAATATGGTTCCTTCCCGAAAGCGGTCCCCCGTTTCACTCAACAACTCCCTTCTGACCGGCGATCCACACACCGCCAGACTGACCTCCGTCCCTTCACAGATTCCAGCCGACCTCTGCATCTCCCAAAGGGCAAGCCTTGCGCCAGACCGACTCGCCAATTCCATGACTCGCAAGTCCGGCAACAAACCGAACCTCCGATTCGGACTGCTCGTCCAGCTGAAAGAACATCATTTACTCACGACCCACCAAGATTTGAACCTTCCTCGATCATCAAGCCCATTCCTCGTCGAGCTACAGGTTTCGACACGCAAATGGGTACGCTCTACCATGATCCGCTTTCAGCGGCCAAGGGACCGGCACCCTCGACGCAATCTCGGGATACTCAGCCGCATGTTGCTTATCGTCCCAACGACCAGCATATTGACATGGGCCAGGGCCGGATCAGCTCATTGGGCGGATCAAGAGTGGATCCGACATACGAGGCTGAGCGAATACGGATTGTCGAAGGCCTTCTTCCGTCATCCTCTCACCGTGCCGGCGAAGAAGGCGGAGACCAACAAGGCGAACAATGGGACAGAGAGAAGGCGGCTAGGCAAGACTGCCGAGCCCGCCAAGGATGACAGCGACCGGTGCTCGGACTGAAGTGGCGAGAGTACCGCGCTGGTCTTCCTCGAAGACCGTATCCGCATTCTCGAACGACACCAACAGTCACGGCTCACCAGCAAGGATCTCGGTTTCGAGTACAGCTTATCCTCCTCTATCTCAAGACCACAAGCAGCTGGTTTCGGAAGATCCTCGCAACATCATCAAGTTCGACCCCGAACATCCGCAACCGGACGCGCGCAAGATCTTCCCGAAGGCAGACGCCTCTTCAAGATGGAAGAGCTCAACACCCTCATGACACCAGTCCCCAAGATCGCATCTACCGCTTCCCGGGATATGTCAAACCCTCTTGCGAGCGGTACTCAGAAGGAGTCTGCGACGCTGATTCCAGATCGACTAACGCAGAAGACCCCGGACCTCGACCCACCCACGGCCATGCCGTCGATAGGGGTCAAGGACAAACTCGCCACTTCGAAGAGCGAAGTTCAAGGCCCATCGCCTCGATTGTCCCCAACAAGGGCGCACCATACTCCCGAGGATATTCGCGGCGAAGCTGGTGAGGCTGTCAATAAGACTTCGGGGCCTTTTCCAGATCGACCAACGCAGGAGACCGCAAAGAAAGAGTTGCCCTTGGTCTTGCCCTCGACAGGCGCGAAGAGCGAAGGTGTAGCTACGAACAGCGAGAGCAAGCTCGAGGGTCCACAGCCGACAGCTCGATCGTTGCCAACATCGGCTCGCCTTGCTCCTGCGGACATTCGTTGTGAGCTCGGGGAAGCTGGCGACAGCGGAGGAAGAGAAGAGACGGTATCAGGTAAGGAAGGTCCTCGATCGGCAAACCTATCAAAGAAGATGATCCATCTGTCCAAGCCTGAGGGGAATATGGGGACGTCTGGAACAGAGAATGAGAACGGTGTGCCAAGCCGCTGCGAAACCCAGTACCGATTGATGATGACTTCAGTGATGACTGCCGCTCTTCAGGAAAACCTCGAATTCTTCACATCAACGGGGATGGCGAGCCCCTGGGATGAACATCCGTCCGATCTTGAAGACAATGACTTCAGTGTGTGCTGATTTCCAACGGTGCTGCATGCTCAAATAAATTGGCCGATCGACCAGACCAGCTGGACATGCGAAATGGGCCGAGGTGGGACATCTTCGGAGGAAAGGTTGTCTCTGGACACCTGATCATCGACTCCAAGCATCAGCTGGATGATCTCCTTTGACACCTGCAAGGTCCGGACACCTGTGTCGCAGTATCCAATCGCAGTGACATCTATCTCCAAGACAAGACACAGGCGCTCCATATCATTACGCGCATCACGCTTCGCGAATTTCCCGAATCGCACACACTAGTCGACATAGCCAGAGCCGCGCACAAGCTCCCACAAAGACTGTTCTCGAAAGTAGGCCACATTGAGATCGCGGGTTCGGCTCGATGCGGCTTGATACAGCTTTTGCACGATCAATCACTATCGAAGGCAGATAAGGAGAAGCATGTAGAGAACTTCTCGAGGATCGCCAATCCGAGGTACGTCTGTGTCGACTTCGATCTTTGCTCAACGCACGACGGAAAGATGAAATTTGCGATGAATGTCCTCAAGACCAGCTGGACGTACCTTTCATTGATCAGTGTCCATCAAGCGCTCGATCGCTCGCCCTTCATCATGCCTGGCATTGCCCATTGCGCCTACTACTCCGGGCGCTCCAACCCTTCCTATGCTCCCGGACCTTCACAGACGCCTGGTAACCCAAAGACGACGTCGATGAGCTCGATCCGTAGACCAGCGTGACCTTGCAGCTGCTCTTACGAGTGGAGACCCAAGACTAAGAATTCAGTGGAGGCGTGGATGACCGATCAGGTATCGCCGATTCTGCAGCTTGCGGAGATGGAAGAGAGGCTGGAGATCGATGGCACTTGCTGGGAGGTGGAGTGTCCACCTATGGGTAGCGACTGCGAGCAAAATGTGCGCCGCGTCTGGTCAGGAAGCTCAACATACCGGGGAAGCGCAAGGTTTGGGAGACGACGCCCGACCTTCAAGGCAAGCAAACTATCAAGGCTCTCGGGATAACCCACCGACCGGATGACAGCGTGACTTGCAAGGCTTGCGGGTGGCGAAATTGAATATCGAAAGCGCAGTGAATCGAGGTGAGAGTCCTCGCGCTTCGGGATCTCAAAGGCTGACCATGATTCAGTTTGTTGCCGTGTATGCCCATGGCATATTAGCAACCTCCGCCTTTCTATCGTCGCCTTCGTCTCGCGTCTCCTTCACTAACCTTCCGGCTATCTTTTCCTGCACTTTCGATTCTCACTTTGCTTCCTCCTTTTCACATTCCTCTCACCTTCAAGATCGACGCCGCCGCTAGACCCAGAACTAGCCGCATCACAAGTCTCCTGTCAAGCTCATCCTGATGGCTGTGATCTGTACTGAGTCAATCTTCATCACTGTCCGCTGGTCCCGGACATCGTGTTCATATCGATGTCCCACTTTCACCACAAGCATGTAATCATTCGATTGACCGCTAAGAACAGTTTAAACAAGCTTCAAGCGATCCTCTAGCTGTTCTCGGTCCTCTTGGGCTCAAGACCCTGCGCCCATGCCTTCGCCTGATCGGCCGCAGTCCCAGGGTCCTCCTTGTAAGCGAGTAGATATCCCTGCAGTACGGCGAAGGAGACATGGATACCTTCCTGGCGCATGACGCCAGCGAAGATCCCATCCGCGAACCTGCCCGCGAGATCATCAAGGTCTGCCTGTGAGGCGGTGCCGACTGTAGCTTTCTCGGTCAAGATCGCATCCGAGCTCAGCGAGTGTTCGAGCGGGTAGAAGTGAAGGAAAGAAGCCTTTGCCTGTTCCGGGTTCGCCACCGGGAAGAAGGGTATGCGGACGTCGAAGCGGCCTGCGCGACCGAGAGCGGGGTCAAGGCGGTCGGGGTGATATGCTAAGATTACCCAAAATCAGCGCTGTATCCGAGGTTGGGACATCTTGAGATCACTGACGTCGTGGCAATGAGTACACAACCTTCCTTCAGTGCGTATCAGCAAATCACACTACAGATCAGAAAGGACTGCAGGTTACCTGGCTGGACACACCATCGATGGCATTCAACAATCCCGAAAGCGTCACCGTCGAAGGAGCGAGATTGTGTGAATCGCCGACCATCAGCGTAGGACTGGCCTGCTCCGCCTGCGCCTCGTCGGGTACTTTCAATTTGCTATCAGCCTCGTCAATGCTGTCTTGATTAGGAATCCGTCCACCGAAGCGATTGCGAGGGAAGATGCGGTCAATATGCGGTGGGCTGAACAAGACGTACATGTCTTCGATGAGGATGATGCTCTTTGCGGGACAATCACGGAAGAGTTTGCTCAATTTCGCATCGTCCATCCTGTGTGCTGTTAGCGACTCATCAAGGCTGATGAGAGACGAAAAGAAAACCCACCCTCGTTGCACCGGATTGACAACGCAGACATCGAGATGGAGCTTGCTGGCGATCGCGGTAGCTTTCTCCAATCAGCACACATCTGAGGCAAGCTGAAAGCGGTCTTACCCAGGGTGGTCTTGCCTGACCCAGGATCTCCATAAAAGAGGAATCTGACGAGTTCGATCAGTCTCAGGTCTACCGCCTCTACTTGTCATTGATCTCACCCCCGCCGGTGCGGGATTGCTAGAGTGGTCACGATCAGCTTAACGACAGACCTCCAGGCTAAGCATTACTGACCTCTTGCGGCGTACCACGTCGTCTCCCTTTCGGACAGGAACCTTTCGATATCGGTCACGAGATCGTCCTTCATCGTCCGGGTAGGATGACCGATGACCATGGTCGACTCGGACGAGAGACAGGTTTCTGCCACCCCGGGGCGATTCGTCTGCTGAATTGAGTGCGGACACCTGATGGTATGGACGGATACTGACTTGGCGTGGAAGATAAGCAATTCGTTGTTCTCCTTTGCGAAATATGATTGATGAGCGGCGACCAAGAACTCCTTGAGGGCATCACGCTGGAAGACGAAGGTTCTGTGACATGTCAGGCAAGATTGGAAGCCAGGGAGGTAAGATTGGGAGGTAAGATTTACTTGATCTGTATATGATTGACGCTACCGACGTTGGTCCGTGCGAAGAATACCATCTTGCGCGTCACCCAAAGATAAGCGCCGCCGTGCTTGATCCTGATACTTTGGTCTGCAGGAAACTAGTCAGCCTCTACCGTATGACCGACCAGAACGTACAGCAGGTAGGGAGTATCTGGCCAATAATATTTTTGGCGCTCCACGTTGCGTTCTGCTCACCCACTCTGACAGGATCCCACACCAGCAGTCGAGCGAAGAGCATTCCCATTTCTCTGTCGGACTTGGCGCCACTCGCTGGTAGAGAGCTGGAAATCCTTGATCTGTCTCTGGGCTTCTGGATCTTGGCCGATCCAAGCCATCACCCAGAGGTATGATGAGTCTGTGGTGGGGATATACGCAGTCGGCAGGAGTGCTAGATGAGCTTCAGTAAAAAACTGACACCGTGGCACCCTCGATGCCGCCGACTGAAGTCCTCTCACCCGTTGGGAAGATGGCGGACGAAAACTCGTCGGCAAGCTGATCGAGAGCCTGCTGGGAGCCCATGCGAGCGACTTCGATGGTTTCCTCCTTGGGAAGAGGATTCAGATCTCCATCCGGACGGCATCCTACCAAAGGTTAGAAGTGCAGGAACAATGCCCGAGCTTGCTCGATGTCGGCGCTGAGGAAACCGACGCGGGCGTCGAACCTGCCAGCTCGGTTCAACGCGGATCGAGCCTTTCTGGATGGTTGCTACGTAAAGTGAGAGACCTGCGAGGAGACGACCGGATACGGCCGCTCACGTGGTAGCTATCAAGATGTAGCCTTCCTATCGTCCGGGTCAGCCTAGGTATCAATGGAACCAAGGGCACCGACCTGACTGGAAAGCCCGTCGATCACATTCAGTAGACCGGACATGGTAGCTTGCGACCGCTTCTGTCCTGCTGAGGCTTTCATCGCCTTGTCATTGCCGACGACACCTGTGAATTCATCGCAAACCCATCTGCTGCGAGATCGTCTTCCCGCCTGGCTGAACGGAATGCGCTATCACTGCGTCAGGCGGGATCAGCGTATCAAGAGAAAGGGTTGGCTTCCTCACATGTTTTCGATGAGAATGATGCTCTTGGATGTGCAAGCACGAAACAATGCGCCAAGGTGGGAGTCGTCCATTCTTTTTGCGCCCATAAGTCCCATTCAGGATATTCAAGAACGAGCTGACTCCGCGCTGGCAAGGCTGATCATGTAGATGCTGAGGCCTAAATTGGAAGCTAAAGCGGTGACTTCATACACTGCATCCAGTCCCTGCGCCATTCCCGATGTTCGGCGTACCCATTATGGATTTCCCGGCCCCCGGCTCTCCATGGAAAAGGTACCTAGGTCGCAGATCAAGCGTCCGAAGCCAAGGTGTAATAACGCAGACCCCTGCGATGAGAAATCCCTACATTCGGCATCAGCAAACGTTGCATCAATGATGGTACCACTCACCGCGAGCCGCATACCACTGCGCCTCCTTGTCCAACATGAAATCCGTCATATCTTGCAAGACATTCTCCTCAACAGTTTGGGAACGGATCACCGAGGACCACGGGCGCGACGGGCGGGTTATGGGTTGCTTCCAAGTGACGCTTCTGTCCGGAGTCAGCTCACTTCTGGAAGGACTACTTACGAGCTGGTGAAGCTGTATCCCGGGTGGAAAACAAGAACAGCTTGATCCTTTTGAAGTAGACATGATATGCCACGACGATGAATTCTTCGAGAGCGTCACGCTGGAAACCAATAGCCTACGAGAATCAGCGGAATTTGCGTCTGAATCCGAGACTTACCTAAAGTCAGCTTCTGGCCCAAGGTCTTTGATGCCGATGTAGATCCCTTGGTGATCCAGATGTCGTGGCCGTTGTGTTTGATGCCAATTCACCCTGAGTCGCCATGGCTCATGACTCACTACTGAGCGGGAGAACTTGTCCAACAACCTCCGCGGTGCGCCTTGATCCTCGTTGTTCTGAGGTTTTGTCTTCGACCTAGCCGTGCCGCGTCGCCACCAGGTGTTTGCTGCGCTTTCGAAGGTCGTTGGCTTCCGCGGTTGAAAGCCGGAAAAGCCCAATCGCAGATTTGCTTCTGAGCAGAGGAGTCTTGTGCGATGTACGCGTCAACCCATCGGCAAGCCTAATCATCGTGTGATATGTATGCGGTCGGGAATAGGACTGAGGTCGTCAGGCAGAAATCCTGTGATCTTGGCTGCACTGACCCTGAGTGACCTGATTGGAATAGTAACTCACTACCCACCGCAGGATGATAAACAAAGCAGCTATGTCCGAGTTGCGGATAGGCGAGCAAAACGATTTGGGTCAGATTAGAGGAGTTGATGGAAGCGAGATCGAGGCCAATATCATGACCCAGCGCGACGAGCAGCTTCGCGAGAGGACGGATGAAGGTCGCTTCGCGCTTGACGATGGAGGAGAGCCGGGCTGGCGATTCAGTTCAATCGTGATCGTGAGACGAAGATGATCAGGAAGCAGACATAAGTGTATGATGATAAGATGGTACGGCAAAAGATGATGAGAAGTTGTGAATCGGAGAGAATGGGAATGGAGAGTGATAGGGAGTCGCCGGGGAAAACACGTTGAGTCGAAGTTGCATCTGGCCGCCGACTGGTGGGAGAGATCCAGCGCCCCTGATGGCCCTATCCACACTGGTTCCTATTGCACCCCCAGGTCCGAACGCTTGATACGTGATGCAAAGACTACGCACCCTGTCCACTCAACTTTAAAATGGTCACTCTGAGCATGAAGAGTCGTGTGAAGTTCCATGCAAGCCAGTTGGACATCACCGACCTAAGCTCAGAGGTAAAGGCAAAGGATGCACGCCTATACAAGGGGCCTAATCCCCCGGCATCACGAGGAAGACGGTACCTGGTATCATGTCTCCTTCTCCTCCTTCTCCTGTTCTTCCCAAGACTCCGTCATCTCGTCATCTCAAGTCAACGGTAACTCTCTGGCGCATCATGGACTTATCGGCATTCACAGGACGATTCCATCGAGCTTCCGAGCCTTCCCCGGGTGTGCTACTCCTCGAATTCAACAGCAAATTCCCTCCCGGCTCCATGCCCCTCCCGAGCTGACCACCTCAGAGCGCCGGTTGACGCTATCAGCACTGGGTAAACTAAACTCGCAGTCGATGAGTGGAGAAACTGACGGTCTCATTTCGCCAGCTTCTGGGCAGAGCTCAAGATTATCGCGAGCGGATCTCGGCAAGTCCGGATGTACGAGTAGTAATTCTCAGCTCGGCCATGGAGAAGATCTTCAGCACCGGTATTGATCGCGCGACCTCCTTCTGAGCGTTTCGGTCCTTGAATGACAAGCTGTTGTAGTGACGGAGCTGTCTAGCCTGAGTGGTCATGCTCGGGCGGCGCCTGCAAAGCCTTCACGCTTCGTCAATATGCCCTTGTACGCTGAAGTCCATCTATCAGTTATCAAGGCTGACGCAAGGCAGAACTTTCAAGCTGCCATCAAATCCCTTGCGAAGTGCACACAACCGGTCATCGCTGCTATGTTCGGCCTGACTTTGGGTATTGCCATTGACATAACTAGCGCTTGCGATATCCGCCTGGCTGCTTCGAACACCACTTTCGCAATTGCCGTCCGTACTCCGAAGATCTCCTCCCTGTATACTTAAACAGAGGTTTAGGAAGTGACAATGTGGTGCCGCATCGGATATCGGGTCCTTACAGCGCTTCCCCAGGATCACGGGCGACGATTCCAAAGCTCGCGAACTGGCGTTGGCCGGTCGACGATTCAATGCAACCGAGGCGAAGGAGATAGGCTTTCTGAGTGAGGTTGTGCAGGGCGGGAGAGAAGAGGTGATTGGTGAGTTGCCAAGCTCGGTCATGGACTGATATAAGCCGCGGCGGTGGACATGGCAAAGGTTATCGCGAAGAACAGTCCGGTGGCGGTGGTAGGCTCAAAACATTTGATGAATCGTGAGTGGGACGCTCGAACCAAAGGCAAGCTGCGGCCTCTGAAGCTTCAAATCAGAACTCTAACCAACTGAGCTATCCCGGCAAATCAAAGTAAAAAACGTAAACAACTGGGACGGGTCGGTATCTGTGGGCGCCGGAATCCATGTTGTATGCAGTACTTCTAGTCTTCTTTACTGAGCACTCTCGAACCATTCCGAGTCGAGCTCGATGAGTTGTGGATGGTACACCAAACACGCTATATCAGGTCAGCTGGCGGAGGAATCGCCGCTCTTTGTTCACCTGTCCCACAGAGTCGTCAGGTTTTCACTGTCATCTTGGGAAATCGGTGAGTAGCAGAGCCTCTGGAATCTTTTCATGGGATACCTGCGTAACTCATTGCATGTTTCCCATTGCATTGCTGTTCACAGGCTTACACCCACACAATATCGGTTATATGCGCACACTCCGGATTTTTCGCCGCGAGCTTCCACTCATCCCCTCTCTCCCCACTTATCGACCACAACTCCACTCCACCTCCCTCCTGTCCTCCCAGCGCCACATATTTTCCATCCGGGCTGACCCGCATCGCTCTAACCGCATCACATTCCGTTCGGACGTGCTTGATCTGCTCGATTCTGCTGCCGCTCTCATCGAGCAGTACGATAGCGATTCCGTCACCTTTCGGGGGGTCAGAGATGTTGAGCAGATCCTTGACCTTTCCTAGGAGACCCTCGGCTTTTTCGTCGAGATGCATCTCATATCGGTTGGAGGCGTAGAGTACATTCGGGATCGTCGGATGGCAAGCGAGTTCGGCTGCGTCCATGTATTTCGCGTGTGTTGAGGGGACGGATGGGGGGAGAATGGAGCGCTGGACGTCAGGAAGGGGGTGGGTAGGGTAGGTTGGATTTTCCAAGGAGTAGATGAAGATCGAGCTGGACAACTCTGTCAAGACGTAAAGGTGTTTTCCTGACCAAGTCAGCAATCAGCTCGAGTGTGTTGGAGGTGGACCCACCGTCATCCGAGATTTGGCAGTGACGAGGTCCTGAGCCTTCCGGAGCCTGAAGATATCCCTTGATAGCCAGTCCTTCCGCACCTTCCCGCTCGACCACCCAGATTCGATCACTTCCGAGATCCGGGACGTAGAGGGTCCCATTGGCAGCCTCGTATACTTGGTGAGGGTGAGAGGCGTCTTGGCGCTCCTCGTTGGGCTTCTTCTTTCCCTCGTAGGGAAAAGGGAATTTGAGCGGGGGAGAGTTGGAGGTTGAGGAGAGGCTGCCGTCCGATTCCACCGGGAAGAAGAGGATGCTACCCCCGACATACTGATCCAACTCAGTGACTGCGCGTCGATGAATGACCTACCACTTACGTTTGCTGAAACTATTCCGGAGCCATCCTTCATGCAATGGACTATCCCGTCAGGTCCAGCCAAGCCATAACAACCTCACTATGGGCAGGTGCACCATTTGTCTTCCTCTCCTGCGTAATCTTGACCTCCTCCCCCTTCAGCTCCAAGCTTACCGCGACCCCCTTCTCGGCGTCCTCAGAAAGACTATACAGCACCCTCGAAGGCGCCTTGAACTTGGTCGTCGACGCCTCGATCCAAGACGCGTTCTCGGGCGAGGGAGATTCGGAGACCAGCTTCAGCTTCGCGCTTGATGGCTCGAAAGAGAGGTAAGCAAAGGTGTTGCGGTATCCGCCAGCGAGGAGATTGTACGTCATTTTTAATGGCGATAGATGAGGCTGTCCTGTAAAGGGGGAATAATGTTGAAGCGACTGGAGATTTTGAGAGGACCTCTCGGAAATCACGGCCACGCAAACGTGATCATCCCCAAGTGGGGGAAAGTGGACTCGGCGAGCACGGGTTGAGAATGCACTATCCCCCATGCAATGATACTATTTGTGACGATGTATATCCCTGATCTTCAATCGCTTCTTCCACCCTATCCGCAGGTTCTTTCCGTCGCCGCCCCATCATTCGCCAGAACAAGGACGGATCGCCAGTGAAGAAGAACGGGACAGGCACAGAGACTGCGCAGCATGCGAAGGTGAACCTGCCCATCCAGCATGAGCGATTGCCTCCGTGACCACAGCTGGAGAAATTCGCCAGATGACGGCCGACCAGCCTGCAGAGCTGCTATTGTACATCTGACCTCCAACAATCGCTCCGATGGCAGTTGAAGTCGAAAACGCGATATTCATCGCCGCGAACTGATGGATCTCACTCATACCCTCGATATCCCTCGCCACCATAGCCACTTCCAGGCCGACCGGGGTCAGCGCGCAGCTGAGGAAGACTGTCGCCAGAGCGAAGAACATGACGAATCCTGCCAAACTCCCCGTGAGGATGAGGAATGGGAACCAAAGCGTGCTGAAAAGCAGACAGGGGGTGATGATCCACTCGGCACCGTACTTGTCGGCTAGGGCGCCGACTATCGGACCAGTCACGAAGGTTGGTGCGCACGCAGCCACTACAATCAATCAGCATAGCGAACATCTTTAGACCAAGAAGGGAACGAACGATAGATGAGGCCAACGGAATTTGACTTCTTACCCCATACTGACTGGACGCGAAGAGTCAAGCTGAGGCGACGGGCATCAGGTCAGATCTACTGACCCAAACAAATATGGGGAGGACGTACGTGGGATCCAGAGCGCCGAGACTCAACCCGAAGAGGAAGGTGATCAAGAACCCCGCCATCCCCCTCGGCGACATGATGAGCGCAACAAGGACGCCCCATGGCGAGAGGCCCTTCGGAGAATCCGCTGCCAAGCTCGACGTCGACAGGTGTGGCATGGACGGTCTCATCGCGAACGGGTCCTCGGGTCCGATATCCGCCGCGTCCCGTCCAGCCGGAGCCAAGGCCGGTGGTGTCACCGGTCCGTCCGTCTCTGCAACCTTCTTGTCCCCTGGGACCTCCCATTTCTGTAGATCCTTCTGCTCGACCACAAGCAGTCGTGCCACAAGGTCGAATGCGCAGACGAGGATGCAGAAGATGAAGGGGGCCTTCCAGCCTAGTGCCCAGTAGAGACCGCCGCCGATGGGCGGTGCCTATTGGCCCATAAGGTCAGCTGATCCCTATGGAGACGCCAGACAGGGCAAACCCTATTTGGCGTCCTATGTGTTCCTCCGGTACATTCCGCAGCTAACGTTTCGTCAATATTCGGATATTTCAAGTTTACTGCTGCTCACATCAAAGCGAACCCCACTGAGAGCCATCAGCGTCAGGATACGCTATCTAGGGAACCGACGAACCCGACCACACAATCGTGCTCGCAGCTCCCATCAGGAATCTCGAGACAACCATGACCCAATAGGGTGTACACAGCATGAACATCACCAACGCGCCCTCTAGTATGATGACGGCGAACAGCAAAGGCCCTCTCCGCCAAGGATACTTGTCGCACAAGTATGCGACAGGAAAGGTAACTACAAACACACTCGATGACAAGCTCAACGCAGGACTGAAAGAGACGTACAGATTATCATACCGACAGATAGGAGACGAGGAGCCAGGAGGTAAGAGCGGAGACACTGGTGTAATGCAGGGCTTGGAGGCGATAGGGGAGGATGGGGACGACCAGTTCCTGAGCTGTGTCAGGTGATCATCTCGTGAAAGGAGGATGAAGGGAATCACGAAGGCGAGGGCATCGGTCAAGACTCCCACAGCGACCACTGAGGCTCTCTTAGCGAGCTCTTCGGGAAGGAAAAGCTAGACCCACCAGTAGTGATGTACCAAGACGAAGTACGCCACTGATGTCCTTGATCAGCCCACTAACGAACGACGTCAACCAGCTCACGGACTTTGAGACCTCTAGGTTTCCGCCTTGCACCCTTCGGGACGTCGAGCTCGGAATTTTCAGAATAACCAGGCATGGGTGTTATAGAACTCGAGGCGACCGCACATTCCGGATTCTCGTCTCCACCCGGCAAAGCCGCAGAAATGTGCTCCACGACTGCCCTCGACACCCTTTTCGGGTTTTCAATCGCATGATACCAAAGTCGTCCATGTCGCATATCGGTGGTCTTCTTTTTTTTTAAAAAAAGGTATCGAAACATGAATGCTATGCAAGGTATGAAGAGAACATGCTGAGACCAAGCCCACGGATGGCCAACGCAGACACAAAGTCCATGCTCATTGGTACCTCGTGAGATCACCGCCGGCCGCGGAGGATCTTGGCCGTTCGGGATTCCGGACTGCATTGTCCTCAACGCAATTAGCGTCAGGCACCGGATGCGACGACGTGGGAATGTTTTTTCTGAACCAAAATGATTCCGGTCGAGCAATACGGAAACAATTATTTCACCTAAGACCTTTCCGTTGGGTTGTGATGACAAGCCGTAGCTAGGCTCGAGGCTGCCAGCTGGCGGCAACAATCTATCTCGGCCTGACAGCGATTTCTGCGCTCAAACCGACGTCACGTGGGGTTTACATTCAGAAAGAAAGGTACGCGCTGATCCGTGCTTTGCCGAAGCTCTACCCCTTCTTCCTCTGCACCCGGGGCATTCGAAACTGGAATGCTCACTACCGAACACAAGGCTGATTCCCCATACAATGGGTCCCCCGTATGCCGCGGCCTAACCCTTCTTCGACCTCGTCGTCATTCTCGGTGTCTGACTGCCTCTCACTCTCCTTCTTCTTCCCGTATCAGATCGCCCCGCTACACTCGACATAACGCTCGGTGTCGGACTACCCCTCTCGCTCGGCTGCGCGGTCCCTCCTCGTCTCGTCGACCTCCTCACACTGACTGGTCCATCATCCGTAACTTCGCTCGCCGTCATGCTGCTTCTCGCTCTCCTCGCTCTGGTCCCGGTGTTGCTCTTGGTCCGCTTGGCTGAAGGCGTGGGACCCGGCTCATCATCCAGTGCCGCTTTGCTCGCGTTCCGTGTGGGCCGAGACCGCGATCCGGAACCGGCGAGTGATGCTCTTCGCGGTGCCGGTGGAGCTTCCTCATCTTCAAGCACAGGTTCGGATTCGGGTGTGAATGCTCCAGGCATGGTCGGCGGTGCGGGCGGTGGAGCAGTGGATTGACGACGACGGGTTCGGGTGGATGGGGGTGATGGTGGAGGAGTAGGCTCTTTTGGGGGAGCTCGGGACGTATGGGAAGTCACTCGACGATTTGGGCGGCGCGATGCGGGTGTTTCTTCGGGTTTAGGGGGCTCCTTCTCGTCTCCGTCATCTTCCATCTCTGCATCCTGCTCTCTTGAGACAGGCGTCGGCCGAGAGCGACCACGAGTCGATCGTTTGAGTGATTGAT
>JAABUL010005635.1_pt1 | contig 15355 bp, 2 predicted proteins | sample 5559151 | NCBI WGS metagenome assembly JAABUL01 (sample SAMN10711876, study PRJNA513368) | rock metagenome | isolation source: Antarctica rocks | place: Antarctica: Victoria Land, Pudding Butte sud | reverse complement strand
ACGTTGTACAATATTGTTGCGTAGACAATATATTTATTTTGTTATTTTATAATAAAATTTGAAATTTCTAGTTTTTTTTTAGAAAAAGTTGATATTTATATTTAACAACAAATTATTTCGACTTCTCTCTTTTCTTTTTTAGAAAAGTTTTGTAGTTAATCTCGAAATTGTCGAAAATAGAACTTGTATTTGTTTCGAATTTGTTTTTAATCGAAGATTTGTTATTAAAATTGCTATATTTTTTGTTTAATAGTTTTCGAAAATTGATAACTATAAAGAGTTTTCTAATTATAATTGTATTGCTTTTTACAATAGTTATTTTTGTTGCAAATTTGTTTTTGTTGAAACAAGTTATTTTTTTGAATTTTTGATTCGATATTTTAACAAACGATTGCTTTTAGAAGATTAGACAATTTATTATTGTAAAATTATATAATTGTATAATAGAAATGGCGCTATTAAGATGCACGCTGTGCGTATAAAGAGCAAAATAGAAAGATAGATCTACAATTATAGAAAAAATAAATTGTAAGAATTTAGAAAGAATTTTTTTAAAAAAAAACTCTTTATTGTCAAGATAAAGTCTAGATGTTGTCTTGACACATAATGTGATTCGGCTACGAGTTACAACAAAGTTTGGAATATTATAATTATAGCATTATAGTTTGCGCTTTAAACGAAACTAATGCAAATGCAATTACTTTTGTAGAGATCTCTAATATAATAAAGTGTTACGTCGATGTGCTTTAATCTATTATTAATATAAGTGTCTTTAATAAGTGTTAGAGTTGCTTAATTGTTGTTTATTAGTTGCATAAAAAATACAAATTTGTATATTTTGTTTTTGATAATATCTATGCGATTTAATAGATCTTTAAGATATTTTGTATAACTAGTGTCTTTTAGAATCTATATAATTTATAGACTTTCTTTGATATATATAAATAGAGTTATGTACTTAGTTTTAATAATAGATATTGTTATTAACTTTTGCTTGTATAATATTTATGCGATCGATTCTTTGCTTATTATAAATATATATTTAAGAATTAACTTTTAATTTAATTTATTAGATACGTAGTTTAAGTTAAAGTATATTACTAAATATAGACTTTTATTGTTGCTATACGTTAATTTTTTGTCGATAATAAAGCGAAGATATTGAAGTAGTATCTTTAAGATTTAATTATAATGTTTTGTTGAATTAACAAGATATTAATTTAGATATTCTATTGCGAAAGCAATGTTTAAGCGAATATAAATAACTATATATATAATGCTTTCGATTGCGTATTAATAATTTTTTTGATCAATTTGTTTGTTTTTTAATTTAATAAATTAAAGAGAATTGTATTTATTTATAAACAATTTAGTTAAATTGTTTTTGTTAATAGATATTTGTAGTCTATTAAGTATTTTGTTAATATAATAGAATTAATCTATGCGTAAAGTTTTGACTTTTCGATTGCAAATAATTTTAATATTAAGAATTCTTTTTATTTCTTTTAGATTCTTTATTTTAAATATTTTTTGAAACTTGCGTTTAAATTAATTAACGTTATCTATTAATTGTGTAACAATAGCAATATTGTTAATATAAAGCAAAAATATAATACGTTGTTTAAAATACAACAAGAGATAAAGATTAATATTGTATTGCTTAAAGTCTAGTTTAACAAGCTCTTTAATATAGCGCTTATGCTAATTGCGAATAACTTATTTTAAACTATAAAGACTTCGAAGAATACGCAAGTATTATTTTAAAGATATATTTACTTTAGATAAAAATACTATGTAGATTTTTTTTTTAAGAAAAGACTTAATAAAGATGTTGTTAACGTCTACTTAATAATATTTTAAATTTTTTAGTATAACAATAATAAGAAATACTTGTAAAATATCAAATTAAACAATTGAAATAAAAGTGTCTTTGTAGTTAATTTCGAAGATTTGTGTAAAGTTTTTTGCAATTAGTTTTGCTTTAAGCTTCTTTAGTATTTTATCTATATATATTTTTGTTTTAAAAATTTATTTGTTTGTTACAATATTAATGTTTCGAAAAGAAGTAACAATCTTTTATATATTATTAGTAACAAAAGCAAGTAATTTCTCTTATATAGTATCTTTTTATAGTTTTTTCTAGATAAAATTGTTTACAATCTCGTTTTATATCTTTAATACAAATATAATAAACTTGTTAGTATTATTGTCTTTCTTATTAATAATTGCAAAGTCGTATTTCGAATCTATAGTTTTACTAGTTATATCTTAAACTATAAAGATTGCTATAGCGCAAACAATTTTGTTTCGATATTTTTCTAAGTTCTTTGTACTATTATTAACTTGTTTTCTCTTTAAGATAACAATATGCAAAAATGTCTATATATAATGTTTAGATAAAACAAAATTATTTGAAGTTATTTAAGAAGAATTTGAAGCAATTTGAATAAAATCTAAACTATTTTAGACAAGATCTAAACTAGTATAAGCAAGATTTAAACTAGTATAAGCGAAATTTAAACTAGTGTAAGCGAGATCTAAACTAGTGTAAGCGAGATTTAAGCTAGATTTATTTTTGATTATATTTTTGCGAAATCTATCTACTAATTGTCTTTTTGATAAAATATTAATTGTCTTGATACATATTTTAAGATTAATGTGTTTTTTCTTTTTGTTTTCGACATGTTTGACAATATTATATTTGATAATTTTATCTAAGTTTAGTGCTTATATTTTAATAAATATATTTGTTTTGTTAACATATTCGAGAAACACTTTTATTTGTTCTCTATTTATAAGCTTATTTCTTTTGTCTTTGGCGAAAAGAGATCTAAAATTTATATAGAAATAACATTTGCAATTTTATATATGCAAATAATTAATAGATAGTTTAATGTTAATAAATGTCTCTATAAATATAATAAGTTTATTGTTAATAAAAAATTTGATTGCTATACAATTTTGCAAATATGCGTTTGTCTATACAACTTTTAATCAAAACTTAATAAAAAGTTTTGTCTCTTTAATTATAGCTCTTATAGAGTTTTTAATAATTTGTATATCTTGTTTAGCAATATTATTTTAAAGAGAATTGTATAGCAAAATATAATTGAACACAACGTTAAAAAATAAATATTACTTATTAAATATTAACTTAAGCTTTGTATTGTTATTACTACAAATTGCAAATACTTTAACTTTACTTTAAAGTTTTGTTTGTATTTGCTATTAACAAAGAATATTTACAATTTGTTCTTGTTTAATTATTGTTAATATTTATGTTTTACAAGAGTAATTGTTAACAATTTTAAGAAAATACTTGTGTTTAAGTTTTGAGATTAGCAATAATTCGCAAATGTCGATTGAAATAAAAATCAAAATAATTGTTTTACGTTTATTAATATAATAATTTCTTTTATTATAGAGCTTAATTAATGCGCATACTTTATAAGAATTTCTTATATCTTCAATAATAGAAACAAGTTTTAAGAGTATAATAATTTTATATAGCTTTTGCAATTTAATTGCGTCTAAGTAAGCAAATCGACAATATTAAAAACTATATAATTTTGCTTTAAAATTGTTAATAATTGCTTTATTAATATTAACTTGTATTTGATTTTTTTAATTAAATATATTGTTAATTGTTGCAAACGCTATAAGAGACTTTTGTTATATAGCAACAATAAAAGCAAACTTGTTTAAACTTAACGCTATTTTGTTTACTATATATATATCTCTTTGTTAATTTGTAATAAGAACATATCTTTTTTGTTTGTCTTGTATCTATATATTGTGTTTGTTAAAGTCTTTATATAGATTTTTCTAATATATATGTTTGCTAGACAAAAGATTAATTTCAAAATTTAAAACAAAAAAAATTTGTTAAATGTATTTTTTTTTTTTTTTTTGCATATATTGTTGCTATTTTATATTAATTTAAAAACAATTTTCTCTCTTCGATCTTAAAAATATATCTAGAAATAGCAATAAAAGAATCTCTAAAATATTAAAGTTAATTAATTATATATAAGAAAGCGTTAGTATTAACAATTTATTTATTGTTAAAAATTTTATTAATATTTTTTTTAAACAATATCGCAAGTTCTTTATTAATGTTTTTTTTAATATTAAAGTTGCTATTATTAAGTAAAAATTTCTTTAACAAATTATTGTTTTTAGTATTGTAGACACAATGTTTTTTATAAAATTTTTGCTTGTTATTCTTAATAATTTTTGTTTTTTTTATTTTTTTTTAAATGTATTTGCAAATATCGACGCAAAAAAACCACTTTTTAATAAGATATTTAAGATTTTGACAAAGATAATAGCAATATATATCTCTATTAATTTTTCGATTAAAGAAGCTAGATTTTTAATAAAAATTAAAGTTTAATTTTAAAGAGAAACTTTAATATTAATGTCGAAATCTTAAACAATTAGCTTCGCATTTAATTTATATAACAATTTTATTAACTTTAAGCAATATTTTCTTTTTTTGTAGCTTTTAAAGAGTTATATTGACGTTAAAAGAATTTTAAATATTAAAAGTATCTTAAATTGTAATATATTTTAAGAGCAAAAAAACTAACAATATTTAAATTAGTTTATTGTTACAATATAGTCTTTTTATATTAGATTAAATTTTAACAATTTTTTGTTTTAACTTCTTAAAATATATCTATACTTTATCGATGCTTTAATTGATAAACTTCTTGTAGTTTATATAGTTTGTTAAGTGCTATCTTTTAATAATTTGAAGCTTCTTTTTGTATTTATATATTAAGAATCTTTATATTTTATATGCAATAATTATAGCGATTACGTTCTTCTTGTTGTTTTCGTTTAGATAAAGTTAAATATAAAGAGTAGTTTTAATATTTGTTTTTACGTTTTTAAATTAAGAAATTATTAATAATATTAAATTAATTTTGTTTGTAAAAGTAGAAAGTACAATAGAGTCTAAAAATTAAATTATATTTTAAAGATCTTTTACTATAAGATAGTTTTTTATTTAACGAAATTATTGTTTGTTTGTAATTCGACTAAGTATATTAATTGTTTTGCGTATATTGTTTTCTATAATATATAGAAGTAAATAAAGCGAAATTAACAAAAAAATAAAAAAGTAAATAAAGTAATGCTTGTTAAGTAGCAATAAAGAGATTTAATATACTAATTTTTTATCAATCTAGTGCGAAGATCGTAATTATGTTGTTGCTTTAATAGTGTTTTTTAATATTGTGTTTACTTTCTTTAAAGCAATTTAGTTTGCTTTCTTTAAAGTGTTAATTAGTTTTCTTTTAAACAATATAGTTTGCTTTCTTTAAAGTATTAACTAGCTCTTTTTTAAATATATAAGTTAGTCTTTTTTATTGTTGTTTATTCTTTGTAGAATTTGTAATTGAGCGAAATTAATTTGTCTACGCAAAAATCTCTTGCGTAACTCGAAGATATGTATCGATTTCTATTTGTTAATAATAATGTTTTTCGTTCTTTATAGAACGCGATCGAGATTGTTGCGATAATAGTATTAGAGATTGTTAAATTGAAAGTCTTCGCAAATTTGAGCTTATAATTTATTAAAAGATGTGGCGAACAACGTAGTAAATTATTAATACTATAGAAGATAATTATATACAAACAATAGAGATTGCGAAATATATTGTAGTTTCTAAGCTAGTTTCAATTGAGTCTAGCTTACTTGAATTAAATTGATTTAGATTTAGATTAACTTGCTAAGCAAATCAATTAAAAGTAGACGAGCAACTCTCTAGACTATCTATTTGCTACTATTACGATTTGTAGACTTTAGATATGTTGTTGTTGTATTACGCAATAGTTTGTTTGTTATAAACTTTAAAATTTCAATTGTTTAAAGATATTTTTGTACTAATATAAATAGAAATTTTTGCTTGCTTACTTTTATAATTCGAAAAAATTAAATAGAAATTTTTACAAAAAAAATAATATATATTAGAGTTCAAGAAATTTCAAATATTAATTTAGAGCTTTTGTATTGCTATAATATTATATTTTAAAAAATTAAATTTCTTAAATAATAAATATATTACGTGCAATAACTTGTATATATTGTATTAAATAATATTAAATTGTATTTTTTGTATTTCTTTAAAGAGTTGTTTTAATATTATAGTTTTTTTTTGTAATTAATAACTTTGTTGTAAAAGCAATTTGTTGTATTGCAAATTATTAATTTTGTTAAGTTAACTAACTTTGTAAAGTTTAACAATTTCGATAATTTAAATAAAGTAATATTTTTCGAATTAATAGCAATATTGTTTAAGATCTAATTACTTTTGTTTTTATCTAAAAATATAGTATATTTTTTTTTGATTTGTTTTTGTGCTCTTTTACAAGTAGCTTTTTTTTCGCGAATTTTGATTTTGATTGCTTTAATTTTAATAGTTTTTGTTGTAATTACTTTCTTCGACTTTTTTTCAATTTTTAGTTTTTGAGACGTGCGAGAGTCTTCGAAAATTATTAATATTGTAAAAATCTTAAATTGCATAAATCTATTTTTTAAGAGTAGAAATTTAATATTAAACAAGTTTGCATTAAATTTATCTAATAATAAGTTAATTTCGATTTGAAATTTCGAAATTATTTTTGATTTTTTGTTTTTTCTTTTTAAAATTATATTTATAACAAAATAGAATTTGTCTTTTTTTAATTTAGAAATTTTGTTTTTATCGACAAGTATATCTATATCTATTTTAGTTAACTTTAACAAAAAAGTTTAAATTTCTATTAAAAGACTTTTGCAACTCTTTGTTTTAAAAATAATACTTAAATTTAAAATATTTTTTTTAGCAAAGTTCTAATATCTATTAACTTTGCTATTTGTTTGTTTTTAAATATTTTTTTTTTGTAAATCTTAATTTTTTAAGAGAATTAATTTCTTTGTCTATATTTATCAAGAAAATCGATTGTTTTTTGCTATTTTTATTGTTAATTTTTCTCAAAGAGATATCTAAATTTTTATTTGATATTAATAACTTAGTACTATTTTAACTAAATACTATAATAGTATCGAAGATTTTGCTAATCTATAAATTGTTGTTTTTAATTATTTTCGTAATTTGAAAAATTTAAGAGATTTTTGAAATTGCAAACTTTTGTTCGCGATTTTTTGATACTATAATTGTATACTTCTCGCGTTAAGATTAAAAATTTATATTAATATTTGTAGTTAATATCTATATATAAGTAAAAATATTTGTATTTTTTAATAACTTTGATCAAAATTCGAACGTTAAATAGCGCTTTTTCTTGATTTTTGTCGTCAATTTGACAATAATTAGACATATTAAGCTATATATCGCATAAGTACTTTTGCAATTAACGCACTTGGAAATAAAATTATCAAGATTTTTGTTTTTACAATTTTTAATATTATATTTCTTTGCACAATGTGCGCAAATAGAGCGAAAGACTTAATAGTTGTCGATAATATATTTTAATTTTTAATATTTAAAATATCTAACAATTTTGCTCTTTCGATTGTATTGTTTGTAATTATAATATTTGTCGTTTTAGATTAATTCTTTTGCGTAGACTTTGTTAATATATTTGATTTTAATAAATTTTGTTACTATAGAAGTAACTTTTTAATTTTTGATTTTATTTTTATTCAATTATTCTATATATCGAATCTAAGCTTTAGATATAAAATAAATATTGTTTTTAACTATTTGTTTTTTGTTATAATGTTAGGTTAACAGTTCGCCAATTACGTTTATCGATTGAACAACTCTTCGTTTTAATCTCGCTTAATCTTCTAAGCTTAATCTTAGCTAAATTTGGATCAAACTAGATTAGATTTGAGTCAACTTTTGCTAGACATAAAGCTTGCAATCTTATATAGTTAGCGTTGTCTTATTTCTTTCTTTTCTCTTTTGTCTTTCGTTCTATATATTAATTCTAATATAAATTTAAGTTTTATTTAGTTATTAATCTAGATACCTCTTTAATAAAGATTTCGAATCTAGTCTTTAACATTACGAAAGACCTACACTTCTTGCAACACTTTCACGCGTTAAAATCTAATCTTTTTAAGTATATTAATACTTATTTAATTATTAATTCGATAAAGCATTTTAAACTTTTACTAGAGATCGAACTTATTGCAAAGAAGTTCGCTCAACAAGTTATTCAAAATCTAGTCGAAGCTCTACGTCAATTTCGAGAGCTTTAGAATCAAGTACAATTTAACATTAATGTTATCTTTATTTCGTTTGCTTTAAGCTTTTCTTTTGTAGAATTAAATTTGATGTCTATAATTGCAATTGCGCAAATTGTCGCTTAAGCTATAAGCAATTAATCTACTTTAATTATACAACTTTTATCGCTCTTTACAAACATTATTGCTTTTGTTATCTTTAAATTCGAGAAACTTCTTAATATATTATAATATAAGAAAGACAAAAATTAATTAAATGCATAAAAGCAAAATCTTATACAACGTATAAATGTAAATTATAATCAATATTTTATCAATTAAGTTAAGATCGTCTATGCGAAGTTACGACTTATTATAAATAAGAAGACTTATAATCTTATAAATTAATATTGAATTAATAATCTTTGTGTTATTGTTTTTTTCGACGAATGACGTCGAAATTTGCGTTATTGTTGTGACAATTTCTTCGAATCGAAAGATGTACGTTTGTATCTTCGCGAAACTCTAAAGTAAAACTTTATTAGCTTTGCTAAATATTACAATTTCTTTTATTAAAAGAAAGAACGTTCTTAAATAAAGAACGCTTCATTAATTGATTATATAAAGCGCAACATTAGTTATTTCACTTAAGTCGCTATTATGTTTTAGCGAACTTTTAATAGCAAACGATTATTTATCTTTTAATAATAAGTTTAAGCTTTTATTAAAATTAACAAAAAGCTTTAGCAATTTAAACACTGTTAATTTCGTCTTATTACAATTGTCGTTGTTCTTGTTAAGTTAAAAGACAATTTTGTTTCAATTAACAACTTATTAAGATCTCGCGTTATCTTCTTCGTTTTTGTCGTTTTATTCGTGTTAACAATTTTTGTAACATTTGACGAGTCAATAAATTTAAGCTTCGTTATCGTTATCGTTTAAGACAAATTCTTAGTTGTTTTAGAGATTAAAGAAATCTACAATAAATAGAAGTTATGCTACTATTGTAAGTTGCAACATTTGAACAAGATCGCAAAAGAATATCTTAATAAGAAATCTTTCTTTCTTCGTTTTGTTAATCTAGATAATACTTTTAATATTGACGAAGATGTTTCGTTATTAGCGAGAAAAGTCTAATTTTTGAGCAAAGTCACGTTCGAAAATCAATCTATATATTTTTTTGTCTTCTAGCTTCTTCGTTTTCATTTTCTTTTTAATTTTATAAAAGATTTTCGATTAAAACGACTTTGAAACTCTTTGAGTTTAATTCTACATTTAAGGATAGTCACATAATAGTTTTTTTCGTTTTATGTCAAACTTAATCTTGAATTCTTGCTATAACTTTAATCGATAATAAAGTCTTAACTTATGCCTTTATTAATAAATCTTTTGCGTAACAACATAATTTTTCTCTTTATTAATTAATTTACTTTTGTAGACTTCGAGATTTTAATAATTAAGCAATCTTAATGAGCGACATTATTTATGTCGTCGAAATTACCATAACTTTCGACGATTATATCGAGAGACTATTTCTTTATGTTACTAGACTCAACTAATATTTTATCGTTATAAATCTATTGTGACTTCGTCGTCATTTTATCGACGCAAACTTTAATTATAATACTTTTATTATATTTTCTCTCTTTTGTCTCAAACATTGTTGTCAATCGTTCGTCAAGATCTATAACATTATTTAAGAAGAAAAAGAATTCTTGTCTTCTAAGAAGTCTCAAAGCATATAGAAGCTTCAAGATCAAAATGTTCTTGTTATCACTTTTAACAATTAAATCTTTTCGTTTAGTTCAAGTTTATCTTATTAAAAGACATTTAGTATTTTAGTCTTTTATAAGAAGCAATTCGCTTGCAAGAAGCAACTCAATTCTACTTTTTAAGAGCAATTTAATCTCGCTTTTAAGAAGCAATTCGTTTGTAAAAAGCAATCTAGTCTTGCTCTTTAAAAGCAATTCAATCTTGTTCACAAGAAACAATTTATTTATTTCGATTTTAAGTCTTGTTTTGTTTCGTCTAGTCTAAAGCAAGAAATTTCTAGTTGTATTTTTTAAGCTATCTAGAAAAAATACTTCTTAAAAATCAAGTATTGAAGTCTCTCGTTTTTTAAAATTTTTATCGAACGACGTGCGAAACAAGTTAAGCGACCTTTTATATAATTTAACGTAGTTAAGTTAAGAACTCGTAGATTTAATTGCGTCGTTTGCGCAAAAAATATTGAAATTTTTAGTATTACTTTTCGAAAGATAGATATCTTTCTAAATCTAGTTAAGAACTTGCCCAAATCTAGGTTAGATTTCGCTTAGATTTCTAGTTTATTAAATCTCTTAAAACTATCGTTGTTCTATAGAGACATCAAGATTAACACTTATAATCGAAATTATCGTTTAGCACTTCATCAAATGGAAAAGAAACTTCATTTAATAGCTTTCACTACTTAAGAAGATCTAGAACACTATTAACAAAGCAAGAACGTCAATTTAGTTACAATTTTGTCTTCTAGATATTTCGAGTTTCTTAATGTCTTCTCTAAGAAAAAGATAGACATTTTGTTCTCTTATTGTTCTCACGATTACGTTATTTATTTTAAAGAAGATGTCTAACTTTTAATCTTTGTTTGTACAATATAAATTGTAATAAAACTCTAGAATTTCGTCGCTATCTAGATAAGAATCTTAATAAAGAATTTATTCGAGTTAGTCGCTTTTAAACGACAATTTCTATTTTTTTCGTTAAAAAACCTAAAGATAAACTTAGATTTTGCGTGAACTATAGAGATTTAAACGCTATTATAGTTAAGAACAAATATTCTTTGTCTTTAATCTTCGAGACGCTAAATCGTCTTAATTGAGTTAAAATCTTTACTAAGTTAAATATCATTTTAGCGTTTAATCGACTACGTATTTAGAAAGAAAATGAAGCTCTTATTGTTTTTCGCATTCGTTTTAAACTCTTTAAGTATCTTGTTATGCTCTTTAATTTATATAATAAATTTGTCTCGTTTTAGAAATATATTAACAAGATTCTTCGAAAGTTTTTAGATAAGTTTTGTATTGTTTATCTAAATAATATTTTAATCTATAATAATAATAAACTAAAATACGAAGTTTATGTTAAACTTATTTTTTAAAAGTTGCGCGAAGTAGATTTATAAGCAAACATAATTAAATGCGAGTTCCACGTCACTCAAGTCCCATATCTAGAATTAATAATTATTATCGAAGAAATTAAGATAAATCTAGCGAAGATAAATGTTATTGTCAATTAATTTATCTTAATTAACGTTAAAAATATTTAAAGCTTTCTAGAATTTGCGAACTTTTATAGAAGATTCATTTACAACTATAGTAAAATAGTTGTTTCGTTAACTTATTTAACTAAAAAGAATTAACTCTTTGTTTGATTTAAAAAATGTCAATTAACATTTATTATTTTAAAGAAAGTCTTTATCTTCGATATAATGCTTTGTCACTACAATTTAAATTACAAAATTGTAATAAAAATCGATGCTTCAAACTATGTGTTCGAAAACATTCTTTCTTAGTACGATGAAAAAAAAGTTCTTTATTTAGTCGTTTACTTTTTTAAGAAGCACAACTTAGTCGAGTGTAATTATAAGATTTACGATAAAAAACTCATAACTATTGTTTGCGCATTCGAAGAATAACGTCTCGAGCTTAAGAGCTCAATCTATCTAGTTAAGATAATTATAAACTATAAAAATTTTGAATATTTTATGTCAATTAAGCAACTAAGTTGTTGTTAAGTTCGATAAAGCGAATTTCTATCTCAATTCGATTATCGAATTACGTATCGCTCTAACAAGATCGACAAAAAACTAGACGCTCTTACACGTCGCTCAAGAGATCTCTTTAAAAAGAGAAATACTTTTGACTTTTAACATTTGCATCAACATTAGACAATTTTGAAAATTCACGTTCTAGATTTTAAGATTGTTAAAAATCTTTAATATCAAATTATTACTTTAGATTCTATCTAGTTACATTTTTTTTCAATTTCTTTAACTTTTTTCGTTACGTTAGCTTCGATAAAGCTAGATGTAAAAGAACTTGACATTAATAACGTCGAACTTTAGTTAAATTAAGAAATTCTAAATTTTAACAAGAATCTAGAAAACATTTTCTCTTAAATTTTATAAAATTAAGTCGAAATTAACGATCAATTTGCATCTTAAGTACTCGAAGCGCTTCGCAATAAAGTACGTTATTACAATAGAATTTCTCTAGTTAAATGTAAAGAACACTTTAACTTCTTGTACTTTCAAGAAAAAAAGTATGTCTCTAACTTGAATCGTCTTCGTCTTCGCGTAATCTAGCTTGTTTATAATAGTGTCGTTGATAGTTATTCAAAAAGAACGAAATGCTACGAATTAGTTAATTGAGCTTATTGATAACCTAACATCTATAAATATATTTAGCGTTTTGTACGAAATTGTTATACGTGTATTTGTTTCAAGTCTTTTAGATAAAAGACGCAAGAATAATTGCGTTCTTTTCTTGTTTTTGAACGTCGTTAACGTGATGTCTTCATAAACTACGTAAATCCTTTATTGTCTAATATCTTTATAAGTATCACATATAGATACGTTCTTATTTTCATTAATCGTCTTATTAAGATAAGACATCTAGTTTTGATCACTTCTATAAAAGTAAAGAAAGCAATCAATTGCTTTTACACTTACGTCTAGAAACATTACAAGTTACTCGAGTTATTTGTGTTTAATTGAGGCACACAATTTATTTTCGATGTTTGAAAACATCTTTGTCAAATGTTAAAGATTGACGTTAAATTATCTATTGCGTATTATCTCGAAACTAATAACTAAATCGAACGAGTTAACGTTGTTATAAAACATTATTTTCGTATCTTTGTTAACTACATGTAGAACAACTAGATTAAATAACTTTTAGACGTCGAATTCGTTATCAATAACGCTTCTTCGTTCACAACTCTTGTTTCGCTCTTTCTAGTTAATTTGAGTCAAAATTTACGTTTAGGCTTTAAATTTTTAGAACTTTTGTTGTTCGATTTTACGATTTAGACTCAAATCTAGTTGATTAATGTCGAAAGTTTCACTTAAAAGATAAAGAAACTTATTTAGCATTTACGTGATAAGATGCTTGTCGCTTAAGCTATTTATAAGTTTAATGTTAATCGCTTTCGTCGTCTTTGTTTTAAATACTTCGCAAATAACGAAGTTTAACTTAATGTTAAGAATCTTAATATCGTTTGTCTTGTAATTAAATTAAACAATCGTTACATTAATCTTTTTAAGATAAAGCGCATCTTTAAAAGAAATTCTTTAACTGTCGAATTCGAGTTATCTACATTTATAAAAATTTATCTCGTCTTTTATGCTACTTTTGTTAGTCACATTGTTATCAATTCTTTGCTTAAATAGCGTTAGAAATCTCGTGAATCTATTGTTGTTAAAAATGACGAAAAATCTTAATATGTTAATAGCATTTTAAACTTTAGATGTAATAGACGTTTTAACTTTATCTTGCTTAAGTACTACGTTAACTAGAAAGATTATTTCTTTATTTAAAAATCTTTTAATCTTTTAAACGATTGTTAACAAACTTTTGATAAATATTATTTAGTTAATTTTATTGTCGAGAGATTACATGTAATATTTTGCGTCGTTTCTAATTGTTAATGTTAAAAAGAATAAATAATGTCTCCAATCTTGCTCAAATCTCGTCTTGATCTTATTTAGATAACAAAGATCTTCTTGTCTTGTTTCGATAGTGTTTCGTTACTTCAAACGCGTCAAATCTTGATTAAGTTAGTTAAATCTCGTCTAGATCTCGCCCAAATCTTACTCAAATAATAAAGATTTTCTTCTTTTGTCTCGATAATGTTTCGTCACTTCAAACGCGCTTAATTTTGACTAAGATAGTCTAATTTCGCTCAAATCTTATCTAGATAACAAAGATCTTTTTGCTTTATTTTATCTAATTTAATAAATTTAAATATCAAGTCTCGCTTAGATTTTGCCTAGATAACAAAGATCTTTCTATTTTGTTTCGATAGTGTTTCGTTATTTTAAACGCGCTCAATTTTGGCTTAGTTAACTTAATCTCGCCTCGTCTCGCTTAAATTTTGCCTAGATGGCAAAAATCTTCTTTCTTTATCTTGCTTAATTTATTGAATTTAGATATTTTGTTTCGTCTTCGTCGTTTCTCGTTTTAACTTAATTCAATAAACTTAAATATCTTGTTTCGCTTTTGTCTTGTCTCGCCTTTATTTAATTCAATAAATTTAGTTATCTCGTTTTGTTTCATTTTGCTTCTCGAAATCTTCTTGACTTTTAATTCTTCAATTCTTCAATAGTTTGTTATGTTGTTTTGATCGCCTCGCAAGAGCTTTGCCTTGTAGAGAGAAACTATTGTTATAATGTTAAATTAGTAGTTCGCCAACTACGTTTATCGATTAAACAACTTTTCGTTTCAATTTTGCTTAATTTTTTAAGCTTAATTTTGATTAAATTTGAACTAAACTAGACTAGATTTGGGTCAACTCTTGCTAGACATAAAGTTTGCAATCTTATATAGTTAACGTTGTCTTATTTCTCTTTTTTCTTTTTTGTCTTTCGTTTTGTACATTAATTCTAGTATAAACTTGAGTTCTACTTAGTTACCAATCTAGATATCTCTTTGATAGAGATTTCGAGCCTAGTCTCTAACATTTTTCTAGAGCATTGTTGTTTTTAAAAAATTTATATTTGACAACTCTTATGTTATAAATAACGACGCTATATAATATTATCAAAATATACGCGTCGTTGTCGAAGCAAAAAATTAAATTTTTGATATTTTTAATATTTTTGAGAGTCTTAGCAACTTTTCGAATTTTTATTAGAAGTCGAATGTTTTTTGATTTTAATTAAATAATTAGTTCGACATCTATTATACTAAAAATAAAAAACTTTTGTAGTTAAATTTCGATATATTTGTATAGTTGTTTAATTGTCTTTTTTCGATATTGTGCAATAATTTCTTTGTTCTTGATTTTAATAATAATTTGACGTTTCTTGTTAAATATATTTTAAAAAATAAAAATTAATTGAAAGAAGCAATTAATAATTGTTTTCTATATATTTAAAATAGAGATTATTAATAAACTTTTTGTTCAAAC
>JAABUL010005632.1_pt1 | contig 15357 bp, 1 predicted proteins | sample 5559151 | NCBI WGS metagenome assembly JAABUL01 (sample SAMN10711876, study PRJNA513368) | rock metagenome | isolation source: Antarctica rocks | place: Antarctica: Victoria Land, Pudding Butte sud | reverse complement strand
TTTGTTTTAAGTCTAATAGATTTTATTAAATACAAAAATTCGAAAATTTTTTATATTATTTTATAATTCTTTATAATATAAGAAGCTTTTGTAAAAGTTTCGAATATACAATAGTAATTTAAGCTATAAATTATATTTAAATATAAAAATTTAACAATATCTTTAGATAGTATTATATTTATAAAAAACAATATAAAATATAAAATATTGTTATATTTAAATTTTATACTAGTACTTAATAAAATAAAAAACAAATAAAATTGTTACTAGATATATATATTGTTTTGTTATATTTAAAACTAGAAATTAAGATATACAAAATTTATTGTTAATTTTTCGAGACAAGTTTGAAATAAATTCAAAATATTGTTGTTATATTATGCAATATATATAGTACAAGCAAAAGCAAAAATTGTTATTTGACAAATTATTAATCGATTGTACAATCGAAAACAAATATTAAAAAAATTCTTAAATACAATTAATATTATCTATATTAAGTAGAGCGCAATTAAATATATAAATACAAAATCTTTTGTTAATTTTTCGACAATTGTTTTTTCAAATATTAAATTTCGATTATATTTAACTAAATTCTATACTATTAAAAATACAATACAAAAATAGAAAAATAAGATTATTTTAAGCTAAAATAGACTTTTATTAAAAATTAATATTATAGATTTGTCAAATTAAAAAGATTGTAATATTTGTTAAAATATTAATTAAATAAACTTTTTTGCAATTTTAAATTTGTAGTTTCTCTTTTTAAAAACTATATTAGTAAAGAAATTGTCAAATATATTTTTGCTATTATTATAAATTAATAACTTAATATTTTAAGTTTGTTATCTATACAAATTTAAAATAGATTTTAACGTTAATTGCAACAACAAATATAACAAAAAAATTTTACTTAAATTTCGAAATAGTTATTTTAGTAAAAAAACAAAACTTGTTGTTAAAAAAACAATTTGTATACTTTTTGTTAAAATAGAAATAATTGTTATTGCTAGCAATTATAATATAGTCGCAAAATAGTTTTTTGTTATTTAAACAATATTTGCAACTTTATTTTATAATATTTTCGATTAAATAGTTTGCAATTGTTTCGAAATAAATTAATTTTTAGATTTGCAAATCTTAAAAACTTTAAAATTTGCAAATTTTTAAAAAATAATATTTAAATAGTTTGCAATATAGTTAAAGTAACAATAAATTAATTATTGCTAATTGTTTAAAAGTTTATCTAAAACAAAGACTTTATAAAATATTCTTTTTAATAAAATAGATTTTTGTTAATAATTTTTTGTTGCGTTAATTTTTAATTTTGTTGTCAAATTTTATTTAAGTATTTTTTAGTATTTTTAAATTCTAAATTGTTTGTATAGCGCTATATAGTTTAACTATATTTTTCAAAATTTGCAAAAAAATTTAAAAAAGAATTTAAAAAATATAAATTAATAAATATTGTTTTAAATTAGAATACTTACTTTAATTTATATATAAAACTCTTTTTTATAAACTATATATAAAAAATAAGATTCTTCAAACTTTTATAGTTTATAACAAATCAAATTTTTGAACAATTAATTAATTAAATTAAAATATAAAGTAAAAAATATATAAATATATGCTATAATATATAGCGCAATTTGCGCAACAATTAAAAATATATTTATTATTAATACTTTTAACTAAAATCTTAATATTAGAGCAAAAACAACAATCTTCAATCTTTAATAATATAAAAAAATTAATAGTATTAACAAATATAGTTTATTTGCAAAAATATTTAACGCAATCTTTTGTTTTTGCTCTATTGTTTAATTAATATTTTTAATTAATAATTAATTTTAAGCTTTTTGTAGAGTTTTGTGCAATATAATTTTTTATAACAATATTATTGTTATTATCTATTGCAAAATTGTAAAATTTAATTTTTTTAAATTAATTAAATTTGCGAATATTATTTAATTAAGAGATATTTATATATATATTAACTTTATACAATTTGTGTTTTTAAAATTTGTTTTTTTGAAATTCGATTTTAAAAAATCGATAATTTATAATAATAATAATTTAATCTATATAATAAATAAAAAATCAAAAAAATTAATAAAAGAGTTAATAGATTTTTAAAATATAAATTGCAAAAATAATACAATAATTTAGTAATAAAAAATACAAAAACAAATATAAATATAAAAAACTAATTTAAATAGCTTTCTTTAAAAGAGATTTAAAAACTATAATTTTTAAAACTTTAAATATAGTAATTTAAACAATATATTTTTGCAAAATTGTTAAATTAAGTTTTATTAATTTCTTTAATTTGTTTTAATCGATAGTCTTTAATTGCTCTTTTAGTTATTTTAAATAAAACAATTAATAATAGTTTTTTTACAAATTTAATTAAGTTCTATAATATAATATAAAATATCTCAAATAAAAAAACTTCGAAAATCTTAAATTAAAATAGCAATTTGCTATTGTATTTGCAATCTTAAATAAACTATTTAATTAAATTGTTTATTAATTAATTTAGAAACTAAAAATCTAGTATTAATAGCAAAAAAATTAATATATAAAACAAATACAAAATACTATACTTTTAATATTTTTTTGTTCTAGTTTATATCTTTTTTGAAATATATTAATATTGTTAAACTTTATATTAATAATTAGAAAACTACTAACTTAAATAAAGATTTAACTATAAATTTGTTTAATATTTTTTAAAAAATTAATTTATTTTATTTATCAAAAATCAAATATTAAAACAACAATTATTTTAGATTAGTTAGCTCTATTTTTAAACAAATAAATTAAAACTTATTTTAAATTTAGTTGTTAAATAGATAAATTTAAAATATTTATAAATATAATAGCAAAAATTAAAAAAATCGAAAATCTTTTTAAACAAAAGTCTTTTTATTTTTACAATTTTTATTAAAAGCTATTTTTTTATATTTTGTATTAAAATATAGATATCTTAAAAAGTTTTGTTTCTTAATATTATATTTAATATTTTTAAAATATATTGTATTAAACAAAATAGTAACAATTCTTTTAATAAAAAAGAATCTTTTTTTATTACTAGTAACAATTTGTTGTTAAAAAAAAAAAAAATTATTAATAACAATTTGTTGTCTAAAATATTTAATATTGCTAATTAATTAAAATTTCGAAATTTACAAATTCTAGATAAAAAAGACAATACTAATATAATAAACTTTTTTTTTTGTTTTTGATCGAATTTTTGTTTTAAAATTAACAATAATATTATTGTTTTCAATATCTACAATAGTATTTAAGAAAATAGCGTTTTATATATATCAAGATTTTTTAATTTTGTAATACAAAATAGTATAGTATTTGTATTGTATTGCAAAAATTGCTCTTAATAATAATTTTAATAACAAAGAAAACTTTATTTTGTTTAAATTCTTGCACAAAAACAATATTGCAAGTATTTTTACTAATATTAAATCTAGCAATAAGAAGAGTATTGCAACTAGTATTAAGTTTAACAACAAGAAAAATATTGCAACTAATATTAAGTCTAACAATAAAAAGAGCGCTACAACTAGTATTAAATCTAATAATAGAAAAAATGTTGTAACTAGTATTGAATCTAACAATAAAAAGAGTGTTGCAATTAGCGTTAAGTTTAACAATAAAAAAAGTATATTGTTTTTATTTATAGAAAAGCAATATTTAAGATTGTTAACATAATTTTAAAAGAATTTTAGTTTTTTTATATTATTTTATAGATTGAGCAGTATTTTTAATATATTTATAGCAAAGAGACTATAGATTAACAAGTTAAATATTGTCAAATTAAATAATTTAACAAAATAGACTAACTATTGCGAAACTAAGATTAGATACTATAAGAACAAACGTTCTAAATTGTAGAAAACTTATTATAAGATTAATACGAAACTAGAGAGAATAACAAATAGTATACAAAAAATAAATAGCAAATTAAATAGCAAGCAAATCAAAATTAATAAATATCAATATTAAGAACTTATTTTTATCAAGTCGATAAAGCGAAAATTGCAAAAAATCTTAAATTGATTGAATAAGAAGAAAAGAAAAAGAGTTAGAACAAACTCTATAGATATCTTCTTAATATCTTTTCTCTTTAATTTTATTACAAATAGATCTTATTCTAGTCTAGCGTTGTTTGTTCAAGTATTATTAACAATTGTTTGCTCTTATTATTTGTTTTGAACTTATATTTTTAAGATCGATTTAACGCGTCAAAGTTTCTCGCGTATTTAATACTATAGTCGAAAAGATTAAACTAAAATATCTAAAAAATATAAAAGATAGTTTAATTGTTAAAGATTGTATTAATTGTAAATCAAAAAATTTAATACAATTAAAACAAATTTCGAGTATATTAATATTTGCTTCTTAAAATACTTGTTTTTCTATAATTTGTTGTTAGACTTTTTTAACTACTTAGAGTTTTCTAGAATTTAAAAGAAGATTAACTATAAAATCTATTGTATTTTAATATTTATTGCGTTATATACTTTTATAAAAGATTAAATTAAATATTGTATTGCATTTATTAAATTAGCATATATTGCAATTGTTTAGTTTAATTGCTCTATACAAATTGTATTACTTAAAATTACAAAAATCTACTACAATTAAGTAGTTGTTTGCTTGTAAAACAATTTGTAGTTGTTATTCGAATTTGTTAAACAATAGTCGAGACAATTACAATAAATCTTTTCAAAGACTATCGAGTTATCTTAACAATAATATTAGATATATTAAAGATGTCTCGAAAAAATTAGAGAGCTACGTTTGCAAATAATAATAGTATTTACTTTAATTTTATATATTTTGTAGATTATACTTTGGACTTGAGCGATTTAAGTATATATTGCAAATATTAAAATTAAATAATAAAGCGCTAAATCTAATTAGACAACTAGATACAAAGTACGTTAAAATAGATTTTATTTATTTAGAATTGCAATTAAAAAATAATTTGTAGATAAAATATTAAACTAAGAATATATTCAAAATTTAACGCGAAACTCTATATAGTGCAAATTCGAAAGAATATTAAGAATGCTAGCTAAAAGACTATATTATCTCAAATCTCTTTAATATAATAAAAATATTTACGTTTAAGAAAACAAAATATATAGATTAATAAATATACTAGATACAATAAATATTAGTATTTTAATTTTTGTTAAAAGTAGCAAGATTATTGTATATATTAAGAAAATATTCTATTTGTTTGTAAAGTATTTGTAGTTTCTTATCGATTTTTAAGAGATTTTAGTTAATATTCGATATTAGAAACAATATTAACTTACTAAATCTTTGTTTGTTATAGTAGAGTTTTTAATTTCGAATTATTTTAATATCTTTATTTTGCTCTTTTTATACTAGTAATCTTGTAAAATTGTTACAAATTAACAAAAGATTAATAGCAAACTAGTTTTCTTTAATATATATACTAATATATAATAATTTTGTAAACTTTAGTTAATCTAAAAGACAATTGTTAATATTGTGTAGCATAGTTTAAAAAAATAAAGTTTGTTACTTAGATTTGAGTTATTGATATTAGTCTTTGTAGTTAGATATAATATTGTCGATCTAGTTTTATTAGATAATATAATATAAGCTAATTTGTTAAGACAAGAGATATAGTCTACATTTGTTTTCAATAGAAAATTTAGTCGATTGCTATAACTTTTTCTCGATTCGACAAATTTGCAATTATTGTAATGCTATAGCGTCTCCGGCGCGCTAGCGTCTTAGAGTATAACAGAGCATATAATTCTAGATGTCTATAGAAGTTCTAGATAGCATAACACTTCTTTCTAATTAAATAGCGAGAAATAGACTTGCACATTATAGCAAGTATTAGATAGAAAGAAAGCTTGTCTCTCGTTGTTTTTCAACAATTAGTTCTACTACTATTTATTTTATATAATTGAAATATAGTAATACAAGTCTATTATATTTTACGTCTTTTATATTTTAATGCGTTAACAAGAAGCAAACGTATTTGTATTTTACAATTTTAATTGTTTTATCTTTCGAAAAGAAAAACTCGAAACGTAATAGTATTATATTAAATTATAGTAGTTTAAGTTACAATAATTATTTAACTACTAAATTAAAGTTTGAAGATTTTAATATCTTTCGAGATAACAATTGTTTACGAAATATTAACAAAGATAATTAATACTAGTGTAACAACAATAAAGAAGATAGTTTAACTACAATTAGAATTTCGATCTTATATTAGTAGATAGAAATCTTAATAGCAAAAATTCAAGATTTGCAAAATATTTAGTAAATTTAAACTATAATAATTGAACAAACAAACTTTTAAATTTCTTAATTTGCTATTGTATTATTATTAATAATATTTAAATTCTTAAAGTTTAAGAAACTAAAATTGTACAAGAGTTAAAATATAAATTAATATATTATTTAATTTCGAGAAATCGACATTAATATAATACAATTTTTTACGTACTTTATTACAAATAAGAACAAAATTCTTTATTATATATTATTTTTGAAAAACAATATTGCTACACAATAGTATTTAAGAACAAACAATAATACTAAATTAAAAAACAAAATCTTTAAAAAATTTAAAAAGTTTTTATTAAATTTAATAATTAATTTTGCTAATTGTTGTTTTTTTGTTTACAAAAAATAGAAGATTGCTAGACAAAAACTAAATTAAAAGATAATTATTTTTAAGAAATATCTAAATAAATTAGAGATCTATTTATTGTTGCTTTTAGAAAAATATAGAATCTATATATTTTTAACTAAGTTTAAGCTAGATTTGAAAATAAAAATTCTAGATATTAATACAATATTAGATATTTGCAATAAGCTTCTAGCTATAACTATTATACAAAAACAAACACTAAATTGTATTTGCGAAGCAAATATAAATAGCTTTAAAAATTAACAAGTTACAAAAAGCTTTAATATCTTTTTAGACAAATTTTATCAAAATTGTTGCTTAAACAATATCGACAAATTTAACAAAAGTAGAAAATTTTATATTTCTAAAAATTTGTCGATATTGCGCAAACAAGTTTACAAAATTAATAATATAAACTATTTAAGAAGTGTTAAATATTTTGAATATTATAAAAAGAGATATTACAAAATAAATTGTCTTAATAAATACAAATAAAACAAATCTATTGTTGCTATTATTACTACAATAGATACAAAAAAAATCAAATTTTGTCGACGTCTCGCAAGCGAAGCAAAAAAGACAAATAAAAACAATAAATTCGATTTTAGTAAAAGATTAAATTTGATTTTTTAAAAACAAACGTCAAATTATAAATCTAGTTAACTTGAAAGCTAAGATAAATCTTATTAATTATATCTATATAGTACAATAGAAATTGCAATTTACACTTGCTATTTTATTAATATTAAATTTTTTTAATAGCAACAATTGTTTTTGTTACAATATCTATAAGTTGATCTATTATTTAATAGATTTATAGAGTTAGTATTAAAAATATATAATCTTATTCTATTTAGTAGAATATATAGATTTTAATTTTATATTAGATATGTTAATGCTATTTAAACAAGATATATTAATTAATTTGAAAATACAAAGTTAACAATTTAAGATTGCAAGTAAAAAATTTAAGATAATTAATTTCAAGCAATTTGTTTTAGATTTGACCAAATATAGTATAGTTTATACAATTGTTTGCGCTAGCGTTACAAAAATGTTAAACAAAAAACAAGCAAAGTTTGCAATCTTTAAGAAATTAAAAAATCTAAAAGATATCTATAATAATAAATTAACTAGAATTCTACTAGAATTAAAAAGATAAAATTACACTATTAAATTTTAGAACAATAAAGAGCTATCGTTTATATTTTTTTATATTTTTTTACAAAATAAGCTAACAATACTTTGACGATATCTCGATAATGCGTTAGCAAAAAATTGAATTAAGTATTTAGTTTTGTCTATAGATATCTCTATTTTATTTGTATTAAAATTGAACAATAGATTATATTTATACGTCGATTATAGAGACTTAAATACAATTATTATCAAAAATTGTTATTTATTGTTTCTAATTATAAAAACGCTAGATCGTCTATATAAAGCAAAGCGCTTTATTGTTTTGAATTTGAAGAACATCTATTATTGTATTTGCATTAAACGCAATAATAAGTAAAAGATAGTATTTTGCACGCGTTATAAATATTTCGAGTACTAGATTATATTATTTGGATTAGCAAACGCATTCGCAATCTTTTAGATCTATATTAATAAAATATTGCGAGAGTTAATCGATGTAACTTGCGTAATCTATATAGATAACATACTTGTATATAGCAATAATTTGGCGAAGTATTGACGCTATATTAGATAGATACTAAAATGTTTTTGCAAGTATTTGCTATATATTAATCTAAAGAAGTGTAAGTTTAATACTATAGAGATTAAATTTTTAGACTTTATTGTATCTTTTAAAAAAGTACAAATAAATTTGAAAAAAATCAAAACAATTAAGAAATAATTTAAATCGAAAACTTATTGCAAACTTTAAATATTTTTAAACTTTATAAACTTTTATAAATACTTTATATATTGCTATTTAAAAAGAGTTGTTTCTTTTATTAACTTATTAAAAGAAAGTAAAAATAACAAAAAATTTGATTTTTTTGTTTGATCGAATAAAGCAAAACAAATGTTTTGTTAATTTTGCGATATCTTTATGTTGACTCTATTACTTTATTACTACAATCTAGACAAAAAAATTAGAGTAAAGATTAACGTATCTAACTTTGCAATTGCGAGTATTTTAAGTTAACAAAATAACAACGAAAATTGATATTTAATAGCGTTTTGATTGCGAAAAATAATTTTGACAAAACAAAATTATAAGACGCATAATTAAGAGTTGCTAGCTATTGTAGTTCCTTTTAAGCAATAGAGATACTATTTAAAAAGCAATATTTACTTTATTAAAATATAATCGAATTACAATAATTTTAGAGAGTTTATAGATCAAAAGAAGCTAAACTTAAGACAAGCTTGCTAGACGTTTAAGTTAGCTATCTATAATTTTGAAATTTTTTATTGTTTAAATAAGAAAAATTTGACAAATAAATTGTTAAGATATTTTAATTATAAAAAGATCTTGTTGTTAAATACAAAATTGTTGTTAATATTGTAGAACAAATTAATATTGTTGTTTGACAAAAAGTTGTTGACACAAAGCAAACAAAAGATATTAAATAATTTGACTTTTGTATTATAATTAGCAAAAGTATCTACTAGTAACGCAAAGATTTTGCAACTATAAAGTAGAAAGAAAATTTTTGAAAAACTAGTATTTTTATTTTAACTAGCTAGTATATAGATTGTTATTTTAAGAAAAATAATTAAAAATATATCAAAGAAATTGTATAAAAAATTTCAAAAATTAATAAAATTCTTAATAAAGAATTTTCAAATTAAAGATACTTAGATTAAAAAAAATTGTATCGAGATCAAAAAATTATTTTGTTGTAAACAAAAAATATAGATTCTAAATTAAAAAAGTTTTGTTAGATATAATAAATTGCTCTATATTCTAGAAAATACAATTACTAAAAAAAAGTTAATTTGCAAAAATTATAACAACTTTTTGACAAAATATTTTGAAGTCGAGAAAACTCTAGATTTATTTTAGCAAAAATATTTTTAACTTATCTACAATAAGTAGATAAAAATATATATTAAAATATATAATATTTATTAACGTATCAAAATTTCTTGTTATAAATTATATAATAAGTTTCGATTCTTATTTGTAGCAAAAAAACTATAGAAGAAAATTATTATAAACTTTGTAATAGATTTGTTGTTAAATAAATATTATAGAGTTATATATAACTTAATTTTTGTAATAGTTGATTGCTATACAAAAATAATTAAATATATATTTATAATTATTAGAATCGATATTGTAAAGCTAGCAAAAATATTTTTTAATAAAATTGTTTTATATTTTGAAACGTTAGCTAAAATAATAAACAACAAAAAATTTATCTTTACTAGTGTTTTTTAGTTTGTTGTATATTTCTATGCACGAATTAAAAGACAATTAAGTATTGTTTTTTATTCTTAGATAAATAGTTTAATCAAGCAATAAAATTAAATTCTCAAATACTATTTTTGTATTTATGTTGACGCTAAATAGACAAGATAAACAAATCTATTGTTAATAGTAAAATTTGTCTACAACAATAATTATTATATCTTAGTTAAAACTTTGTTGTTTTATTTAATATACAATTATTACTTGGAGATTTACTATAAAATTAAAAATAACTTTATTGAAAAAAAGATACTATTAATATAAAAACACGTAAAACAGCTTTATAATTTAAGAAAAATTCTAGTAGAGTGTTTTGAAAATGTTGTTGCGCAACAAGCGAAATACTACAATAAAAAATATAAATCAAAGAGCTTTGTTGTAGAAAAATTGATTATATTTTTAATTAGAAATTTAAAGCAAAAAAGATCTAGCAAAAAGATATTGTATAAATATATCGAATTGTTTAGAATTAAAAACAAAATTAAAATACAAATTTATTATTTTACTCTATTTAATATCTATCGAATTTATAATACTTTTTATATTTTATTTTTAAAATTATATTTGTATCGCGCTAACAATTAGTAAACAAAACAAATATTGCAAGTTTCGAAACTTATTAACAACAAAATTTAATAAAAGATTGAAGAAATTCTAGACAAGATTAAGTTAAAAAAACAAATATAGTATAAAATTAAATAGATAAATTGAAGCAAAAAATACAATTAATAGTTAAGAGAAGAGTCTCTAGATAATATCGATAAATTGCGAAAGAATTTTGAGAAACAAACGCACAACAAACAAAAGCAAAAAAGATAGTACAATATGTATTGCGACAACAACAATTATATTAACAATAATTTGCTTAATAAAATATTGCGCAATTGTTATTGTATTGTTGTTGTATAATTAAGTTATATAGAAAAATCTCTTTATTTTGTTATATAAGATGCTAAAAATAATAAAGTTGTCTCTCTTAATATAAATACTCAAAATATAGCTCAAAAACAAAGCTATCTTATTATTGTTAATTAGTTAACAACGTATTGTAATAACTTAGCAAATCTTTAATATTTTATTAAATTTGTTTTAGAACAATTAAAGAAAGCTCTTAAACTTATTTGAAAATAAATTGTTAAATTTTTTAAAGTTAACTATAAACAAGTCTTTAAAATTGTTCGAAATACTTATATTATTTTGAGAAAAATAGATTGCAAAGAATTTGTTTCGCACAATTTTTTTTGTCTTTGTTATAAATTTGCTCTTGTTGCTTGTACGCATTTTTGTATTTTCTATTTTTTAAAAAAATATATAAGCGAATAAAGTACAAGCGAAATTAAAATAAAAAACTTATTATATTTTTATCTAATAATCTTGTTAACAATTTAGAGTTAGTAAAAGATTTTGTCGCAAAATTGTAAAATTTTGCAAAAGAATTTTTCGAATTTATTCTATTTAAATTGATAACAAATTTAGAGACAACTTATTTTAACTCTATTTTTTTTGTTTTTATTAACAACTTGTTCTTATTTTTGTTTTTATTTTGTTTCAAATTCTAAATATATATTAGTAAAATATTAAAGAGTAGACAAAAATATTTATCTTTAATACTTTTTTAGAAAGTAGATCGATTAGTTGTTGCGTTTTAGCAAAAACTTTATTTTAAATTATTTTTGTTTTTGCAAGCTTTTGTTCAAGTTTAGTTTAATATTCTTAAGTAAGAGTTAAATCTTATTCGAATTGTTAAATACAAAATTGAGTTTAATTTGTTATTAATAAAATAATTTTTTTATTGTATTGCTAGCTCTTTATTGCATAAATTATACTTTTTTGCATATATTTTATATATTTGGTAATTGTATTTTCTATCTCGAATCTTTTGCAATAATTGATAACAAAATTCTTTATATTATTTTAAAAGCGTTTAACAAACTAATAAATATTAATAATTGTTGTATTGTAAGCGCAAACAAAATTTATCGCAATACAATAATTTAATTTGCGATAAAAAATTTTGTAACAAATACAAACATTTCTTTTTTTGCAAATATATATATACTTGTTTACGTAAGTTATATATAAGAGATTATTACAAACTATAATATATTAATATAACAAACAACAAAATATTAAAATTGTTTATTCTTTTATTTTTTCGATTTTTTAGAAAATATAGTTAAAGAGACAAAAAAAGAAGAAACAAAAAATATATTAATTTAAGATTTGCACTATATATATAAATTTTACGTATTACTATTTTTGCAACAATTTATTTATAGCGATAAAGCAATTGCAATTAAGAAAAATATAAGAAGAAAAAAAGAAAAAAAAAAAAAAAAAAAATATTTATATTTATAATCTATTTAGCGTTTGCGCAACGCTAGCTTTACTTTAAATTTTGTTTAAAATTTTGATAACAACAAACAACAAAACAATAACGTATTATAAATTGTTATTATTGCTATTACGTTGTTCTACAAATTGTATTAAATTAAAGTATAAATTTATTTCTATCAAATAGAAGACTCTTTTTCTTCTAATTTTTAAAAAGATTTAAAAAGATTTTTAACAAGTTTTTGCAATATTAATGTTTAGTAGATGTTTTTATCTTAATAAGACTAGTACAACTTTTTATATTATTAAGAATTAGTATTTTAAGAGAGAAAATAATTGTAATATTATAGCGCTCTTGACGCGTTAACGTCTTAGAGTATAACAAAGCACGTAATTTTAAGTATCTATAGAAGTTTTAAATAGCACGACACTTTTTTTTAATTAGATAGCAAGAAATAGACTTGTATATTATAGCAAGTATTAGATAAAGAGAAAGTTTGTTTCTTGTTGTTTTTTAACAATTAATTTTACTACTATCTACTCTATATAGTTGGAACATAGTAATACAAGCCTATTATATCTTATATCTTTTATATCTTAGTGCGTTAACAAAGAGCAGACGCACTCGCATCTTACAATTATATTAATATAGCAATAATTTTTCTTTAATTGAGATATTTGAGTTAGAATTATTAAATACAAACACTCTTTGCTTATTGTTAATAATAGATTTTATTTTTGATATCGACTTAAAATTGTTAATCGTAAAAATAGAATCAACAATATTGTATTTATACTTGAGATCTTTCTAACATATTTAATAGCGCTTTAGAATAAAAGTTAATTGCGAAAACTTTAGTAGTCGATTGTTAAACAAATAGACTATTTATTTAATATTTAAGATAATACTTGTAAATATTGCACAAATAATCTATAATTTTTTTTATTTTATTTTAAAACAATTGAGCTTAATAGTATCTTTGATACTTTTATATAAATATTGCTATTTTTGAGTAATATTTGCTAAATATTAATTTTTTTTCGATAGCAATATTATTTCTAGTATATTTGTTTTTTAGTATATTTGTTTCTTAATTAATATTAACTCTATAATAATATATCGCAACAAAATAGATAGAATTAACAAAAAATACAAGAATCTACTAAAATATTTTAACAATACAATAAGCTATAATTCGAATTGCAAAAACAAAAAATACTCTTTTTAATAATAAATAATTTATCGAGCTTCTCTTTGTTCTCGAAATATTAAAAAAAAAATTATTATTTGTTTTAGTTGTTGTTCGATTTTATATCTTTTAAATATATTGTTTTGTATTAATAGACTAAACTAATATATATCGAGATATTCGAACAAATTGATTATTTTTAAATAGTATTTTAACTTAATAATGCAATAGTTTTGAATAGTTGTCGCTTAGCGAAAATTGTTTCAAAAAATTAATTAAACTTTGCGTAATCTATAGATTCTCTAACAAAGAGCAGTTTAGCTATATTTTATTTGCTATAAAATTGACAAACAACGTAGATATAATCTTAGTAGAGTCGATTAATAAATAGATTTTAAGTAAAATTAAAAGTAGCTATATCTAACAATGTAATAAAGTAAACAAATTTACTAGAATTCGACAAGATTATTCTAAATTATATTTTGTAAAACTTCTATAGTATACTTTGTAAAAATATATATAATTTTAAGTTTGCTAATTAGCTATTAAAGATTTGATTATTTGTAATCTATTTATAAAGCACTATAATTGCAAGACACAAATTAAGAAGTATAAGTACAAGAAAATAATAAATTACTATTTGTAAATAGAATTTTTTAAAATTATTTAAAAAGTCGAGTATTTTTATGCAATTTTTTTAGAACAAGTATTGATAGATTGAAACTAAAAAAGTTTGTAAAAATAATATTTTTAGCAATGTTAAAATTGTTGATACAATAGCTATTAGCAATAAAGTTAAAATATTATACGCAATTAACAAAATCTTAGAAGTCGACGCTAAAATATGTAGTTGCAAATCGTTTCTATTAAACTAATTAATATAAATAGTTTTTGATTAATAAAATAAGCTTATAAGCGCTTCGACTTGCGTAATATTTTTGAACTATAAGAAATACTTAATATCGAGAAAATTAATTAGAAATCTTTTAATATTTTAAGACAAGTTTGCGATTTGCTTGCAATTGTAGTAAAGAGATATTGAGTACTTAATATAGAAAAAATTTGTTAAGTAAAGATATTGTTGCGTATATTGTAGCTAGTAATATAATAGAAGAAGTAGCACGCTTAAATAAGAGAGATTATCTTTTAAGCAACTAGTGGATAGATTGTCTCGCGCTTAGATATTAAACATACGTTTGATGCAATTAGAATTACAATATTATTGTTTTGAAATAATATAGCTACGCAATAGAAGCACTAAGAGCATCTAAAGCTTTGCTTGGACACTAGATATATAGAATTACTTATAGAAAAGCAGATAAAAAGGATTTTAATAATTGGATATTCGCACTAGTTTAAAATATCTTAGATAGATCAATCGATTCAAGACAATTCTAACTCTAAAAAATCTGTTTTTGTAGCTTACGAAATTCTTCTCTATTAATTATCTCGCTTGGGCGCAAATTTTGGCAACTATAATATAGATCAAGTAGAAGAAGTTTTGCATTCAAAAGAGATCTTTTTAAAACTACAAATACTATATTAATACTTATTGCTTGTCGATAAACAACAAACAAATAAAACAACAAAATTTCTTTATCTTTTTTTGTTTGTCGACAATATATTTGTTACGCTGCTATCTAGACAACTAGAGTATCAGGATAGATTGGTACTATTGGAGAAATCTG
>JAABUL010005631.1_pt1 | contig 15359 bp, 15 predicted proteins | sample 5559151 | NCBI WGS metagenome assembly JAABUL01 (sample SAMN10711876, study PRJNA513368) | rock metagenome | isolation source: Antarctica rocks | place: Antarctica: Victoria Land, Pudding Butte sud | reverse complement strand
GGGGTTTTGGGGGAGGGAGGGGGAAGGGATTGGGTTCTCTGGTGGTGTATTTGGCAAACAAATAAATTCCATTCAAGTGGAAGAAGGAATTGAATCTAGAAACCATGTCGAAGACTACGACACAGCGGCGGGCGATATGAATCTAAAGCGATGATTATGGGGACAACAAACATTTAGCGAAAGCCCATATCTCCTTCTTAATATTCCCTAGAAATCTCTTAGCCATGGCGGTGAGGCGGTCGAGTTCAAAGTTCGTCGGACACTGTACGATAAACTTAAAAAGCCATGATTGGCTTGAAACGCTCCCACCTTCGACTGGAAGTAGTGAACATAACGCAACAGTGTGCTACCGTACTAGAAATAGATGTTGCCTTATTTCTCCCTTGCGTACGACAGAGACGTGGTACATGCTTATAAAACCTGCTCATCCTCTCTCAACTCCGTTCTTGTTGTTACCATACTCATTCATACATTATGTGAGTCTTTGCTTCGACGGAACCATATTTACTACAAACAAGCGATTTTCTCAAGATGTCTTACGACTCTGTAGATGCAGGATGCTACTTTACAACAACTAGCACTGCTGCGAGGTACTACTCGAACGACTTCTCTATCTTTCCCTCTCCTATCCTTTTCACAACCCTCCACCACATCAACCCTCCACCCTCCGACAATCCCTTAATGAAACCCAGTCACGATTGTACCACCCCACCAACGCCCTGCCACAGCATCTACCGCGAGAATAAGCCACCCATCAACGACTACCTCATAGCCCATCTTTTAACCTCCTTGTATGGACGTGACGACGATGACATGCCTGAGTGCCTAGGCATGGTGGCTCTCAACGAGGATGTCTGTCGGTGGTGCGCCAATTTCCCACCTAAAGGGGATATATGCCCGAAGTGTGGTAGGGAGGGGATTGTGTGAGTTGGTGAGGAGGTGTGGTGTGAGAGGATGTGTTTAGGGGAGCGGGTTGAGGGTGATGAGAATTTGAGCGATAGCGTAGGAGTTTTGCGGAGGAGATGAAGAATAGTTATCAGTAGGAATGATGAGGCTCATGACCATGCTTATCGGAGTTGGAAGAGTGCTCGAGCAGGGAGGTGGACTGCGAGATTAGATATTACATGAGACCAGCCCGATATTGTGAGTCGGACTACGAGCCGCGGGTTCCTGGCGCTCTAATTGATTTCCAACATCACGAGACGGTGGGTCTCATGATCCTTCTTTCGGCCTATGGGTACGATCCTGGGAGGCCCTAGAAAGCGCAGAATTCCTTGGGAACGATTCACGAAGGTAGGCCAAAGGCCGGCAAACTCTGATGAAGCATATCTGGGAAAAAGGCCAAGTCGCAGTATGATGTTTGATTAACTTACCGTAAACCAATCCGAGCACCGATCGTTGAAGCCCAAGGATTATTCGCCGACAGGAGATTCATAATCGTAGCACGGGTAGCTACGTAGCCTACACAATATCCTAGTTCAATGGGAAGATTGGAGTCTAAGCTCAAGCTCAATGTTCTTGTTCTCCTGTTCTCCTCTAGCAAAAGCCGCATGCATGCAAAGAGTAATCCATCATTCCTTTATGTTCTTCTTCTGCGCAGGCCTCTTGCATAGTCGCCAGTAAACTCAGCTCACGATTTCTGAACACTGAACTTCAGAAACATCCTCTCTGGGAAGCCTTGTCCCCAAGCCTCCGTATTGGCAATCCGATCAAACATTCCAGGGGCCTCCTGCAACACAGCCTCCACGTGCCACTTTGTCCGCGTCTGCTTCCCAAAGTCCTCCCATAATCTCTGGAACGATTCGACGTTATGTGTGTAGGCCCTCGCCTCTTCATTTCTTCCCACGGCATACTCTCCAGCCTTCACCGTTCCAGTGGTCCAGCCGAAGATGAGCGTATCTGGCTTCTCACTGAGGAATCCAGCGAGAGTCTTGGCGATCCGGACCTGCTGGTCGAAGCTGAATATGTGAAGGAATGAGGAACATTGTACAATGCCAAAGGTCTTGTTCCCTGCACCAAGCTTCTCAAGCGGATCATCTGCCCAGATATCTCCCGTGGCGAAAACATAAGTTTTCATGCTGTTTGGTGCGGAATGGGTATCACTTACGCATGCATTGATGTGTTCAACTAGCTTTTCTCCTTGCAAACCTGTAGCATGTTCGAGCATGGGAAGAGCTAGTGCGGGAATGGTGGAGAGGGTGATAGGAGGATTGTACCAATCGGTGTTCGAGGAGATGCTGTGCATGTCTTTGTTGGCGGCGAAGCCACCGTGAGATTCGAGAGATTGAGAGGGCGACGACATCTTCAATGCTGCTTTGGTAGAAGATATGACCGTGAGTGATATGCTGCTTCCATCATAGTAGTGTTTATGTTTGGGTGTCCAATTTTTAAACGATGAACGGAAGTCGAGGATGCTATGTAGTGGAATGATGATTAGGATTGATGTTGGGTGTCCCTCTAAAGATCAGAGCATTGGTGACGGATGCAGCAGAGTGTTATTGAGGTTGCCAGGTTGGTCTGATATGTTATTACTTTCGAGGAGTGTCATGAGCATTTGCCGTTATGGCTATCAGCACTTCCCTTGTGGAGTTATTGATTCCGCCTCCCCAGGCAGAAATCTACGTAGCCTAGTCATAGGTCGCCAACAAAACGTCTCCAGATCTGAATAGTTGAGCAATAGAGTGTCGTGTATCAGTCAACAGACAAAGCGCTGGGAATGCGTGTTACTAGACGTCGTGAGTGTAACCTAATTGGAAGATGTGTAGACCAATCCCATTACCCATGGCCCAAGGTACAGCATCATCTCTAAAGGTCCTCTCCATGTTAGTGTTGCGGTAGGCTGGCCTCTTACATCATCTCCTTCACACCTCACGAAGTCAAGACACAGATGCCGCTGTTGAAGGCAATTGAACACAGTAAGGAGTATAACACCTGACCGGATAGGCGAAATCTTATCTTTGCTGTAACAGTAGCTGAGCGCCGGAGGCATTGACCGGTGCGCATGGGAGCTTCATCAGAACGCTTGGTGTACATGCGCTGATCTAGGCTGGAATGTGAGGTCCGCCCAGAGTTTGAAAAGCTTTAAGCATGATAGGTAGTAAATTGAAAGGACTTAAAACCATGGCAGTCTGAATACCACCTGTATCTTTATCATACCAGCCCATTGCGTTACTAGCAATGAAGTAAGCATTATTGACAGCCTGTAATGAGATGGGGCTATCATTCGAGCTGCAGGTACGGTCTGTGTAAATTGTCCTTGTACTGACAAGTTCAATGAGGTCCCACATGCTTTTGAAGGACTGTTCACATCTCCACAATCCGAAAGTGCGGTGAAGATAGGCAGAGCGGGCGACCATGGTGGTGGGACCGTAGGTGGAGGTATATCGAAGAAGTTGGGTGTAGGGCCAGACTGTCACGATGCGGCAATTGAATCTGGGCGTGGGGCCGGAAAGCTGACGACAGTCTAAGCCGAAGATAGCAGTATAAGGTTGGTTGGAAGTCGGAGTCATGGGAGCCATGACTGTAGAATCTGACGGACGGCGCCTAGTATATGTATAGAAGGAAGGGAAGAGCTAGTAGGCTGATGGAGGTTGAAAGCGTCGTGCATGATAATTGATGAGTGAAAATCTTCATATACGCTGATATTGGAACCTTTTGATTGCGGGAGATTGAAAGCGCGATTACAAGAATGAGACTGCGGAATTAGCGTCGATGAATAACCCCAAGCACAACGGCATAGCGCAGGCAATGACTGCTCTTTGGAGATTCATCCTAGTTCTACGGCCTTGCTTCGCGCGTTTGACAACTGAATGTGTAGGGCAAAGGGTTTGAACCTGAAACGGCTCAGGCGTCAAGAAGAATTGTAGAGGCATCCAAGGCTCCACGACTGAAGTTTGGTGGATGAGTTCAAATTATAAAGCTGAAAGGATGTATTCATTTGTTTGAGGTGCAAGATGCCTCGTAATGTATGTGCGCTCCGTCCGCGCATTGACCGGCGTGATGATATGATCCTAATATAAGATGAAATTGTGGATGGATGTCGGAAGGTGCTTCCATCACTAGCCGACACTAGCTTAGTCAGCATATCTTCCATTGCTGACTCATTGAAGGATTCCTGGTCTCTTCATCTATCCCTCGAAGACTTTGACGCCCATCAATAATACACTATCTAGAGATTACAGGACCCCTTGAACTACAGCGATGTATTCTCCAATGCCTTTCCTCGGCATCTGGCTCTGTCTTTCGCTGTTCGTGTCAAAAACATTGGTTGGCGCGACCGTGCTTTGTGAGAAATGCTCAGACCCTCATCGATCTGAGTATCCTGGCGTTGGCTTTGATCTCACCATGGACTATGGGTAAGTCTGTTACGTCCTTGAGGGAATCTCAGCTCATAATAGGCTAGCACGTCAGCAGTACACTTCCCTAATCATAGCGTTATTTTCGTCGCCAAAATCGAAGGAAGCCAGCGATACAAAAGCTTGATGCGAAGCCTCGCTAAAGGATAGGGTTTGCCATACAGTCTCAGGAAAGATTGGTTTTCAATATGCCATGAAACCATCAAGAAAGTCATACCACACTTCTTGAGCAAAGAACTTGAAAGGTGGCGGGATCCTACCACGCCTCCTATCAATGCTATGCTTCTCGCCCTCAAAACTGCCACCGAAGCCTATTTAGAAACACCTCTGAATACCACTGACCTGGTGACTTCCACCGTATTATCAAAGTCAAATTGTCATCTGTTGGAATTGGAACTTGATCGCTTGGGCCTCAGGCGTACTGAGGGAGGATTCTATTTTGCGCTCGAAGCTGCCATATTGGCAAACGATAGGACACGGGACCATCCTTACTTCTCTGACATCGACGAGACTCGCTTGCTTCTTGCTGTCGATTATAGTAGATCAGCTTTGACCACGGGGCTATTTATCGACGAAAACGGTGTACTCGACATTCATCGTTTCATACAGGACATCGAAATCGGCGCCGATGCCTCACCATCCCATCTTCCATGGAGTAAGGAGCTAGAGCTCAAGAGAAGACGACTCCTTCGGGAGGTCGCAAGTTTGCCAGTGACAGATGCTGGGTTCGAGCTTCCTGCAACAATATCGGAGCTCGTGCTCATAGGAGACCGTGCCAAAGATGACGAGCTCCTAAAACTCCTTGAAGAAATCGTGGGAACGGGACTGGTTACGAGAATACGCAATACTACACAATATGATAGCGTAGATCCTATCTTTACCGCCGTGAAAAGCATTGCGGCTCGAGGAAAGTATAGAATCGACGAAGGGGGGGAGAGCTGCCTATCATGGGACTGTAAACGGTCGTGGATGAATTACTTTACATTGTAACATAGAATGTCCCAGCAATTGAATAGGTTCGAGAATGTATAGTTTATTTCTACCTACGTACGTTGATACGATCACGTGATCTCCTATCTTATCAGATCCTCGGCATTGACACTCTAAAAACTCCATATTTTTTTTTGCCACATTTTCAGGCTTCCACGTTCACTACGTATAAAGCTAGCTCTATGAAGATATCTAAGTGGTAGCGTTCTGTTCATTCCCCTTGCCTGACTAAATCCACCGTTGCGCAGTGGAATGATCCACCAATACTGTTCACGTGTTGAAATGGGCACAATATCGGCTCCATTCCCAACTTCCTGATATAATCAGCGAACTCCACATCTCCGGCCTCGACAATGACTCTCTTCTCATCCAAGCTCAGCACATTCATTAACAGCCATCCACTCGTCATGTACCTAGGCGGATCCTCCCTCGGCGCCGGTTGATACGGATACGCATGCAACTCCCAATCCTTGAAGAGGTCAAGCTTTCGCAACGCTTTCTCAGAGACCCTCTCCGGATTGTAGATCAATAATCCCTGCCTCAGCGGCAGAATTGTGGCATCAATGTGCATTGCATGCTCATCCGTAGTATCAAGAAGCTCCACGGAGTATCCCTCTGGCACAGCCTTCCGCAAATAATCGACACCCTTCTGGTTAGTAACATTGCTCAATTGGCCCACAATGGTCCTGCCAAACCGGAGAAAATCAGCCGCATCAAATGCCGGTCTCGTATTGTTGATTGCCCACTGGTGCAGATGCACGCCAGTGGTACCGTTCACCTCGCCGTCCACGCCATTTGTCTCTCCGAAGCCCCTAACGCCTTCATACAAAGCATCCGGCCTGCCCACTTTCGGCGCCTTCACAATCTTCACAGCCGGATCCTTGTCCAGCTCCCCCAGAATTCCTGAAAAGGCGAGCTCGATCTCCCTATGTCTACACTCCCACGCAAAACACGCTTCGATAACGGTGTTTCCCACGGTCATGAGCGCATCGCGCGGCATGGCAGCCGTGTAGCCGCCTTCAGCGAACCAATCAACTGCTTTGGGGCGGTAAACGCGCACTCCGTGGTCACGGAGGATCTGCACAAATCCGTCGAGCTCGACGTTGGCGCGGTCGAGAAGCGGCACGGGAAAGCGGTTCCTAGGTTTGAAGGAGGCCTGATGTTCTTCGGGCATCGTGGCTTTGATCATATGAGGTGGGGCCGTGGGGAAGCAGGAATCGGCTGGGTGGCCGACGATGACGGAGCGGAGAGGGCCCCATTCTGTGCTCGCGGAGACGAGAGGTTGCGGTGCGTTGATCATGGTCACGGAGCTGTGTTTTGTTGGCTTGGATGGGGTTTTGGCTAAGATGATAGCGATTCGCGCACGAAGTCTTGGTCTTGTTGGAAAAGCTTGCGGCAGGAATGGACCCCAGGGACTAAAGGGAGTGTATTTGTTGCAGAATGGACTACGATGCAGTATGCACTGGTCTCAGCTAACAAAGAGAGGTTACGTAAAGGGCGGCGAGGAGATGAGAAATTTCTGACTGCGACCTTGCCTTCAACCCCGTGAGCAGCCGACTTATACCCATGTGTGCGTGAGGGGAGGTGCATCAATCATGCCTGGAGGACGCCGGAGATCCTGACACAGTCAGCTACGACATGCTTGAGGCTGACGAGAGTGTGGATATGTTTGAGCTAGGTCACGCAGATTCGAGAACGGTGGTTGACTAGTCAGCCCGTCTTTGTTTACTGAACCATAACAACGCTGACTTGTGGGGCCATGCAGACTTCGCCGACGAACAGCAAGCATTGGAAATAAGCCTACGCCTATAGAAGGCAAGGTTTGCGATCCTCACGGACAATTGGGCTTTGCACGGTCGTGGGGCAGAGATGGGGATGTGAAACGCCGTCGTCGTGGGGCCGTGTGGACTTTGCCGTGGGACAGGAAGTATGGAAGAAAGACTATGTCCAAAGTCGGCAACGATTGCGATACTCACGACGAAAGGGCCGTGCACGGCCATGGTTCGGAGATGGCGATTTGAGAACAGGATGTCACAGCTGAACAATTCTTTGTCTTACAATGCCGTCAGCACTACGAGGGTCCTGGCGATTCTTCCGAGTGGTGCGCCTTTGGGCATTCAAGGCAGCCAAGAGCTGAGATTTGCTTTTACGTACTCGGTCGGGGCATGCTTTCTCCATGGAGATCTTACTGCGCCGTGCTTGTTACTTGAGACATGGTCGGAGCATCGCGATGATCTGGGAGCTAAGCGTGTGTATCAAGAGTCCGAATTTCATTCAGGACTAGTTACAAGGCGACAGGGTTTGCTGAAGACGATGCGAGAGCGCAAGGCGGGTAAGGCAGATTTGTATGTCTTTACGTTTGGTGGTAAGTCAAGTCTACACATTTCTACAGAGATCGAAAGGCGCAGAACAACCAGCAACAGAGTTACCGGGTGCGATGAAGTTCAAATACCCAACATAGAATTGCTTGATACTCGCTTTTACATCGTAGACCATCGTAGCTCGATCTGAAAGCACGTAATCCCCCACTGCCACCGCTCTCTTGATTCTCTTCACAATCTGTGCACTACTTGCCCTGCCAATTCGCTATCTCTTTGGGCACTAGAGCCTCACGTTTTGCACTCATGGTGCCAACAGAGTAGGCCAAGGCGCCGTAGCCGGCCTATTCTCATCCCAAATGAAGTACTCTCTGGCTTCACCGCTGCCCGGATCGCCAAAATTCGAAATATCAGGAGAATGCGGGAGCGGATAATCGTACTTATCAATCAAGCCTCTCACGTGCTTGAGCGTGGCCGCACGCTTTTCGTCCGATGTCAAAAGAAGCTCAAACACCCAGCGAGGTTGCCAAACGAAGCAGAAGTTGGGGAGGTAGCGAGTCTGGCGCTTCTCGTGGGCGGGTGTCAGAACGGCCATGAATGCGGGTTTGCCATCGAAGCACATGCACCAGCGGTCGGATGTGGTGTCCTCGGAGATGTGGCTTGGCCACGGCTTTGGGTCGATTTGTCGCAGTGATTTGCAGAAACCCCAGAAGAGGCGATGGTAATCCTCAATGGTGCGCTTTTTCTTCGAGTTTGGTGTGAGGATGACGAGTGAGGTGTTGCAGCCGTATTTGTGGGATTGTGGGTGGTATTCGAGGATCGCGCGAGCGACGTTGAGGACGTTGGTGCGCTCGGTGCAGTCTTCGGAGGTGAGGAACATGTAGATGAGGTCGTTGTCTTTCCAGCCCTTGGAGGCATATATGCAAGGGAAGATCTTCTCTCTGTCGCCGAGTTTGGCAGCGAAGGCGTCGTAGGCTTTGCGTTGCCAGGTGTCTTTGTCGAATTTCTTCACGAGCTCATATCTGTGGAGTGCCGTGGCAGAATTGAGCAGATGCGGAAGCTTGAGGAAAGATATGAGACTCACTTGTTGAGTAGCTCTGGCTCATTGCTATTCTCGACCTCGGAGATGCTGATGTCAGTGACTGGTTGTGCATCTTTGGAAGACCTAGGCACCAAGATCGACAGCTGCGAGCGGAAAGTGCTCGAGCTGGCAACAGCGAGGCCAATGAGGAAGACAAGCACGTATGATGCCAAGTGTTCAGGGCTTGGGATGCTGTAGCCCGTAGTATCAGTAAAAGATGTTACAAAGTCAGCCATGATGGATGCTGAGGTCCCGAGAATGCTTTGATGTGTGTTTGAAAATATAAAAGTTCTTCGGAAGAGAAGGTCGCGGCATTCATATTTGAGACCCATGATACATCAGCCGTATTTGCTGCTGCCGCCTGTAACAAACGACCATAGTCATGCTTACCGAGTCCATGCCAAGTGTCGGCTTGATCAAAAAGTCGCCATGACACATCCAGAGATCGCACTAGAAGGCTTAGACTGACAGTCTGCGCCGAATGGACCATGGCCAATGATCATGAAGGGCAATGCCACGAGCTGCAGGAGCGGGCATGAACACTAGTCAGAGGTATAGCTGACGGGGCGCGCTTTGATGCGATGCCTAACCTGATCGAGAGCCGGCCGGTATCGGAGGGGCAGAGAGTGCAAATGTAACGTCTGTTGCAGATGATGTGCTGCGGCGGTCGTTGACATGGTTTGTTACTGCTGATTCCCCTTAAATCTGCCAACCGTCCACTAATGCAACGATGTTGCAGCTTCGAGACTCTCTCTCACTTGTACTGCATGCTTAGACTAGCCATGTCAGCTCAACAGGCTGACTCGGACCTTACCGAGGAGTCTGCTGACATGAGCACCCTTACCGAGGCAAAATTCCATCTGTTTGACAGCCGCGCCCATTTTCTCTTTGAAAATTCAGTATTGCGAAAACTGTTAGGGAAACCTTCAGGCAGATTGTCCTCACAATGGACCCCTTTTCCACGACAGACGAGGCCACCGCTGTTCTACAGATCCCACTTATTGGCGGCAATGGTCAGTTTTCATACCATAGTGTCTGCTACGTTATTGACACCAACCAGACGTGACACAAGCATCAATCCGATGGCACTTGAACAACGAGGACAAGCACGGAGAGGACTCATTTTTCCAGACTGTTGACTTGATCCTTAGCGACATCTTGACGACTGCTGGAGAACCGAGCACGGAAGAGTATCAACTGCGATTGATACAAGGCGATGATAAGCTTGAAATTGCTAAGACCAAAGCTTCAGTATTCTTGACATCAGTGGTCAATGATACCTTGAAACAAGGCTCACAAGGTGCCGTCATGAAGGTGGTGCTTCCAGCTTCAGATGGCTACGTTGTACGCTCTGACTATCTCGAACAAAGACTGTATGGCTGCCCAAACGTACAGCTGGTGGAGGGGTTGGTGGCTCCCCGGCAGCATCTTCCCAAGCCGGAAATCTCATCAGCATGCTTGCAAAGCTTTTCAGATATCTTGGCATCGGCTGCAGGAGCGATTGTACTGGGCGACGCAAAGCCAAAGCTAGCATCGACAGCCTTGGAAGATTTCTCAGAAGTTCCAAGATCGGCTAAGAAAGCATTGTCATTGAGTAGCCCGACTGCGAAGACTCAAGAGTCTTTGCTATCGGAGCTTGAGAGAGAGTTGTTTGGTCGCTTCTCTCTGCCATGGCTCATCTCTGAACCGATTCCAGAACGAACAATTGCCATCTTGGGCCATCGCTCCCTGTTCATGATGGAACGATGGATACGTGGTGCGCACGCTCTTGGCTGCAAGGTTCTGGTTTTTGGCCAGCACGGCTCCTTCTTTGAAGAACCCCAGTATGCAGGACTCATCGAACAATTCGTGCCTATCGACATGACAGTGGACCAGAACCTAGCGCAACGTATCCTAGACGCCCTAGAAAAGTCTGATCACAAGCTCGACGGCATCACATCGACCATCGACGTCTACTTCGACGCCGCGGCCAAGGTCTCACTAGAACTCAACCTCCATACTTCACCTATCGAGTCCATCGCCATGGCGCAAGATAAATACGCCACCAGGACGCGCTTTGGTAATTCCACCCCTCTCATGCTCCTGGCTACCGATTGTGACGATCTGCGCAAGCAAATCGACGCTCTAGCATCATGCATCATCTACCCTCTGATCGTCAAACCCTCCAAAGGCTGGTCTTCCGAAGGCGTCTTCAAAGTGACCACCGAATCCGAGCTCTTCACCTCTGTCTCCAAGCTCAACACCTTCCAGCCCGGCGTCAAAGTCATCGTGGAAACTTACGTGGACGGGCCCGAAGTTGATGCAAATTTCCTTCTTTGGGATCGCGACATCCACTTCTTCGAAGTCGTCGACGACTTCCCCTGCAGCGCTGACCTTCCCGGCTCGGCCTTCTCCACCGCCAATTTCCAAGAACTCGAGATGGTCTACCCATCCAACCTGATCGCGTCTGAACAAGAGCTACTCAAGACCCAGATCCACAAGTTCTTACTCGATTCCGGCTTCCGCGACGGGATTTTCCACGTTGAAGCGCGAATTCAGAATTCAGCTATGGAATACAACACCGTCGATGGCGTCGTGGATCTCAGACCAAAAGCCCACCCTCCGCCTCCGGATGCCAAACCCCAAGTTTTCATACTGGAGGTCAATGTACGCTGCCCAGGCTGGATGGTCATCTGGGCCACTTGCTACACCCACGGCGTTGATTACGCTGCCACGCAAATGCTCGCCGCCCTCGGCGACGGCACCCGTTTCAAAATCCTCAGCGAACCATTCTCGTTTGGCGCGCAAGCCTCAGTGGAAAGCATCTTCGTCCCTTCTCCCAGAGGCGGCACCATCCCTAGCAATATACAGCCGTTTTGCGAAGAGTTGAGGGATCGGAGGCCGGATTTGCTGAGGGCTAGGGATGCCAAGGTGGAGGCGGTAAGGATCCAGACGATGCAGTTTCCGGGAGATGACATCCCAGATCCGGATTCAGGGATCTTGTCTTTTGTGGCGAGTTTCAACTTGGCGACGAGGGAGGTGGGGAGGACGGAGATGCTGAGGCTGGGACGGGAGATCAGGAAGGAGGTTAGGATTGATATTAGGTAAAGAACACGGAGAATTGCTGGGCTCGTGTCTTTGTTGCAAACTAATTCGGCATTTCCAAAGTTGTGTGCGCAGTGGTGCTGACTTGAGTTTCGTATTGTGAAGTCTAGACCCTAGTAAGCAAAGTCGATTGGTTGATGACGATTGATCACGACGGCTTTGACCTACCGCTTCTAGGCTGATTCGGTGCACGACATTCCCTGTAATCTGACTGTTAACTAAAGTCTTACTAAAGCCTCAGTGCTAATATTATTGCCTCACGGATCTGTAACGGAATTGTCTGGTTCGGCTACGTTTCGCCCTCCCTGCATTGTCATGACACATCGAACGCACGCCGCTCATAACATAATGCATAGGGATGCAACGTTACATGCGACCCACTCTTTCGACCTCAGTGAAGAAGTACATGGATCGCAGTTGGCCTGTAAGAACTATTGTCGTTGCCACGGTTTCTTTAGCGCCGGAAGTAGAATAACCTTTTACCCCACAGTACAGTACTAAGGTATGTATTCGGAAGCGCTAGAACCATAAGGGTGAAGCCTCGGAGCGCGTGCGGGAAGGAACTAGCAAAGGTAAGTAAAGCAGCCGTTGTTACATTTATTCGTGATATTACACTAAAGTAGGCGCTCTTAGCTCGCTTCATGCGTGGAGATTCAATGTAGATCTCTACTTGGCGCAAAAAGAATGAATCGCCGGCCGAAAACAAGCAAATTACTTCAGTGCCACCATGGCGCTGTAGGAATACCGCTACAGCACAGTAGATCCTGCAGCTAGTTGCGGAGCAGCAACCCATTCGGGTGGACCTTGCGCTTACTTTTGTGGGGAAGCTGACAGCCATCTCTCCTCTTCTTTCTCTAGGCACTTGGAACTAGCGGTCTACCAGGCCAAGACAAAGTGGTGCACGATGGCGTGCGGCCGAGATTAGGTAACATCTTCGCAAGATGGATGTGGTGTATCCAATGGAACACCCCCCACCCAAGCTGATGTGAGCAGAGACCGCGAAATGCGCATCCTGCGTTCGACAAGCACCGATTTCACACTGCACAATGCTTGCAACACGTATTTTGCTGGTCAAAAAAAGCTCACCTTCAGCTCAAGCAATTTTGTCGCGAGGTGACAGCCCAACATCAAGAACTTTTCGAATGGTATACAACATAGTCCCCGCCGCTTTGCGAACCTGAGCGGCGATGGCAGCAGGAGGGAAAGATGAGCAGCCACCAGAAATGTATGCTCTTGTCCCAAAGTCTATCTACCATATGCAGACATCACTGATACCCACTTTCCTGCCATAGAACGGCCCGCTCTGTCGCACTTCCTACCTCTATTTCGCCCATTACAACGTACCTGAACGAATCTGCAGACCCAAATTTTCCAGAGAAAGAGCACACCCCATCAACGACTCTTGAACCAAGCCCCCTCTCAGCTACATCAACACCATCACCAACCGAATCAGCAGAAAATGGGACGAATGAGAAGCCAACGGAGAAGGAGCTAAAGGAATGCAGACATGTGAAGAACAGTCTGAGCAAGAATGTGTGGTTCGTAGCAGTGCTAGGGCTGTGTGAGCGATTTGCGTATTATGGGATCATTGTGATGTTTCGTACGTAAAACCATTGCGTGCAATTCCCCTCACGAAACGCATTCCCATTCCCATGCTCAAAGGCAAGTGAGTGTGAGGGTGTGCTGCGACGGTGGCAGACGGAGACTGAACGATTGCACATGGGGGACCAGGGCTAATCTCAAGTTCTAAAGAGAATTACATCCAGAATCCTCGCCATGACCCGCTTCGTCCTGGTGCGCTTGGCCTGGGTCAGAGAGTTGCCGGTGTAATGAACAACATCTTTACGTTGTACACTCTCGTTACGCCTATACTCGCCGCAATCATCGCAGATACATGGCTGGGAAGGTTTCGGACCATGTGTCTAGCCTTGTAGTGCGTCACATCCTTGTAGTAGTCGGGACATGTGGCAGGATTGAGGCTGACGTCTGATAGCATCTACGTTGTTGGATTGATAATTTTGACCACGACATCCATACCGGCAGCGCTTGAGAATGGCGCGGGGCTGCCCGGTCTGATTATTACCATGGTGATTATGGGCATGGGAGTTGGAGGGGTCAAGGCGACAATTGGGCCTTTCATTGGTAGGGCTAGAGACTCAATGAACAGAACCGGACATCTGTTGGAAGCTGACGGGTGGCTCTTTTAGCCGATCAGTGTACGGACGAGCAGTATACGATCAAGTACACGAAGTCAGGGGAGAAGGTGATTGTAGATCGAGAGGCTACGGTGGAGTATATTTTCAATATCTACTACTGGTAAGTCCTGTCTTCTCTACCCCTCAATGCCGCAATGCTAAAGTATTTAGGTGCGTGAATGTCGGAGCGTTGTCGGGGATAGCCACGACGTTCATTGAAAAAGATGTTGGATTCTGGGCTGCCTATTTGATGCCTACGGCTGTGTTTGCCGTTGGCATTGTAATTTTTCACCTTAATCGACATCATTATGGTTTGCCTTTCTTGATTGCTCAAGAGCCAAACATTGCTGACACAACCAAGTCGATCAACGACCGGAGAGGCAGAATGTCCTGCCCATTGCTTTCCGAGCGATGTGGTACGGCGCCAAAAGCGGCGGGAAAATGGAAGCTGCCAAGCCCGAAAATGTGCTACACAAGTACGGCAAATCCGTACCGTGGAGCGCTGCTTTCATCGAAGAGCTCAAAAGCGGACTTACAGCCACTCGCGCCTTGTAAGGCCGTCCAAATCATATTTGCCGTGTTCCATCGCTCGCTGATTGTTTTGACTTTAGCATCGCATTCGTAATTTACTGGCTTTGCCAAACCCAAATGTCCACCAACCTCATCTCTCAAGCCGCCAACATGAACTCCCATGGCATCCCCAACGATCTCCTCCCCACAATCAACTGCATTGCAGTCGTCATCATCCTTCCGATCATCCAGCACGTCGTCAACCCCACCCTGCGCCGCTACCACATCCCATTCTCGCCCGTCTCCCGCATGACCGTTGGCTTCCTCATCGAGGCGGCCGCAATGGCATATGTGGCTGGGATCCAAAAACTGATCTATTTGAGACCGCCATGTTATTCGCATCCGAGAAAGTGCGAGGCGAGTGAGGGCGGAAGGATTCCAAACCAAGTGCACGTACTGACCCAGATTCCCGTCTATGTTTTGGAAGGGCTGGGAGAGACGTTCTCGAACCCTGCCGGGTACGAGTACGCGTACACGAAAGCACCAAAGAGTATGAAGACCGTTGTGCAAGCGGCGTTCCAGCTGAGTAGTGCGGGTGGGTCGGCGCTCGCGTTGGCATTGGCGCCAACGTACTATGATCCGAAATTGTTGGTTATGTTTTCGTGCTTGGCGGGGTTTATGTTCTTGGATGCGTGCGTTTTTCATGTAGTATTTAGGAAGGAGGCGAGGAAGCTATTAGTAGCGCAAGTAGACGAAGAGAAGGAGAAGAAAGGAGAGGTAGAATAGAAGGGGAATCTTAGGGAGAAAGATAATCGATAAAGATTTT
>JAABUL010005628.1_pt1 | contig 15369 bp, 3 predicted proteins | sample 5559151 | NCBI WGS metagenome assembly JAABUL01 (sample SAMN10711876, study PRJNA513368) | rock metagenome | isolation source: Antarctica rocks | place: Antarctica: Victoria Land, Pudding Butte sud | reverse complement strand
CCTTCCCTAGAACCAGAACGACAACCCACATCCACAGACAGTACGCCGATTACGTTCAGCCCCGGAAAGGACGCATCAGCCGACGCTATCCCTGACGACAGAACTCAGGACGAAGACGATGCTCTCGCGCGTCAGCAACTCGAATTCCAACTTCTCGCCAGTGCAACCGCTACTCTCTTACCTGCCTCGCGCTTGTCTTCCGCGTCCTCTTGTTCATCCCCTTCTCCCCGTACTTCGTCACATTCCAACTGGTCCGCCCATGTCGGCGAGGCGGAGCATGATATTAAAGAGGATGGGAAGGGAGATCTGTCATCTCGCGGATCAAGGATCACCATAGGAAGACATTGGAGGCTTACTCTTACGCTTATCTTTTCAATCATGACCGCGGTGGCGTACTTCGTCACACGAAGCCCCATCAGCGACGGGTTCAGTGACGAGATCCTGATACGCTTTCAAAGGCCCATTGAGAACGGTTGTGGATTCGCAGAAAGGAGGCTGAAATACCGTATACACAACCCCATCCCTCATTTCTGCGCTCTTTCCGCCTCTCCCAATTTCTAGCCGTACCACACAGCCCCCACTCAACCCCACCCCGACGATTCCACCATCTAACCATCTCACCAGTAAGCCAGCTTGATCCCACCCTCGCCAACAATACGCCCTGCGTCCCAACCCTCTGCCCCGCCACCCTCTCGTTCCTACATCACCCAAACCCCTATGCCGTCCTCGGCCTCCCCTCCCCGTCATACGCGCGTGCCCCGCCATCCAAAAGGGACATCCAACGCGCGTACCGCACCCTCGCCATGCTCTACCACCCGGACAAATCCGCATCCTACCTGTCCCCTAACATTGCAACACACATCATGGCGATTTACACAGGCGCCATGGAAATCCTTTTGGACACCGACATGAGGGAATTCTTCGATGAACAATGGAAGCGCGGGTGGGGAACGCGAGACCAGAAGAAATGGCAACGCGTGCAGGAGATGGAGAAGCTCGGGGAGGTGAATACTTGGACTGTGTTGAACGAATTTCAGGTTGGGGATTTGAGGAAAATCAGATTTGGTGGTTTTAAGTGGTGATGCGCAGTGTAAGGATGGCATGACTAAAGCCTGCACACGGAGATGATTGTTGGTCTTGTTTAGATCGCGAAATACTAATTGGTCCACTTAAACAATATCACTTTGTCTCTTGTTCGATCAAGCAATTATACTATTCTCTTCTTCCTTCTTCGTTAACAAGCGCTTCTCTCTCGAAAAAATCTTGTTTTATTCTGTAAGAAGTTAATAAATAGTAGTCTAAATATTTAATTATGTTTAAAAGTTCTTAGATATTAATAACAAATATCTTTAAATTTATAGTTTAATATTAGACTAATTGTTAGATTAAATTTCGATTTTAACTTTTGAAATTAACTTAACTTAACAATTCTAATATTAGAAATTAATTTAAAATTTAATTAAATAAAATTAACTTAAGTTTCGATTTTAATTTTTAAAATCGAATTAATATTAAAAAATAGTTAAAATTAATTTAAATTAACTATTTTTAATATATTTTAAACTATTTTATTTATTTATTATAATAACTATTAATAACTATTATATATATATATTACTTTTGTTAAAATAGTATATATTTAAAAAAAATACTATTTATATAATTCGATTTTTAATTCTAATATTAGAAATTAACTTAATCTAACAATTATAATATTAGAAATTAAATTAGCTTTTCGATTTTAACTTTAGAAATTAGCTTAATTTAATTTAAATTAAATATTTAATTCGAGTTTAATAAGTTAATTTAATACAATTAATCTATTTAATATTATTTAATTATTTAAATTTATTATTATAAATTATATATAAATAGATATTATTTATTATATATTAATTTTTATAAGAAATATATTAAAATACTTATTAATAGAATTTAAGATAATAAAAATAACTAAATTCTTAAGTATTTTAGATTTAGAATTTAGATATATAACTCTTAAATATAACTTTTTTATAAATTATATTTAATTTTTTCTAAATTTTAATTTATTATTGTTTCTATATATTAAATTATTTATAAAAATTTATTAAATATAAGATTTTTTATAGTTGCAATTCTTATTATTAAGTAATTGCTTATATTATTTAAAGATTTCTATAATTATCTTGAAATTTTCTTTAGAAAAGTACTAGAATAATATATAATTATAAGTAATATATTCTATATAATAATAAAAGTTTATATAAAATTACTTCTATAAATACAAATTAAATAGTATTAATAATATAAATAATAAATATATTAATTAGACTAATTATATTAAATTAACAAATTAAGTTTAAATAATTTAATTAATTCGAATCTTAATAATTTAAGTTAATTTAATTTCTAAAATTAAAAATAAGATTTAACTTAAAAATTAACTTAAATTATTAAAAAATAATATTATTTTATAAAAGATTTTATAAATTTAAAAAGTTTAAAGATACTTGTATAAATATAAAAATATTACAAATTGTAGAATACTTAATTCTTTAAAATTAATAAATAATAATTTTAAAGATTTAATTAAAATTAATAATAATAAAGTAAAGATAAAATAAAAGAAGATAAAAAATAATATAAATATAATAAATAATAAATATAAAGTTATAAAGTATAAAAATAATATTAATATTAAGAATATTAAGAATAAAATTAAATATAAAATTATAAAATCTTAAATTAGTTAATAATATTAATAAGTTTAAATATATTATTATATACTTTTTTAAATAAAAGTATTAATTAAAATACTACTTAATTATATATTTTTAAATAAGATATAAAATTTAAATTAATCGAAAAATTATAATAGTTATAATCTTTTTATTATATAAGTATTAAAATATATATATATATTACTTTATTATATTACTATAAAATAGTAAAATAGTAAAATAATAAAATTTAAAATTTAATTTATATTTATTAATTGTATTCTAATTATATATTTTCTTTAATTTATAAAATTCTTTATAATATAAAATATATTGTTAAATTATTTTAATAATTAATAAAATATATTTAATTATATTTTCGCTTTATTTAAACTAATTAAAATTAAACTAATATATAGATTAGTTATTTTATTTATATTAGATTTAATATATACTTAAATATTAAAAGAATATATTATATTTAAATTTCTACTCTTTAAGATTATTTGTAAACTTATTGCTAGAAATCAAATTTATTATATACTTATATTAAGATTTAAATTTCGATTCTATTTATTAAAATTAACTTAAGAAAAACTACTATATATAGTAATATTTATTAATAGCTCGATTTTCGATTCTAACTTTTAGAATTGATTTAATTCGAACAATTAATCTAACAATTATACTAGCAATACTTTGTCTAGAGTATCGCAAATTTTGTATAGAAGCAAATCTTAAAGTATTGCAAAATCTAAATGTTGCAATACTCTATATCAATATTATCTAATTAGGAAATTTTGAAAAATTCTCTATATAATATAGAACAAAGAATTAGGATCGACGAACGTACACAAACGTTGCATATAATTATTCGAATATGCAATCGATCTACTTCAAAAGACTTGTGTTAACAATTAAGAATCGAATTTCGTCGAATTTGCGCAATAAAAAGTCTTTTTGCTATTATTGCGATAATCTTTTGTTCTTATATAATTATTATAATGTTGTTGAGTTCGCATACAATATTGCGCATTTAACTATTATCTTAATATTTGTTTTCTTTTTGCGTTTGCTCTTTCTTGTTACTATTATTTTATATTATAGACGCTATTATTTAGACAATTGACGCTATCGTCTTTATTTATAAATTGACTCTCTTTTCTCTTTTATTTTTTTTCGAATCGAATTGTATCTTATTAGTGCGAACGAAATTCTTGTGCAATCTTTCGTATTGTTTTCTATATTCGAATCTTAAATATCTTAGTGTTTTAATAGCAAGATTCGACAATATTGCAATTTAAAACAAAAGCGTTAATTGCAAATTGCAATCAAGTTATATGCTATTAAAATAATTGAATTATTAAGCTTCTTAAAAATAGCGTTAATCTATATATATATCGATTGACAAAGTTTGTCTATTTAGTTTGCAATTCTTTCGCTCTAATTAAAAAGCAAATCGAACAATTGCTTTACGTTGTCTTAATTGCAATTTTAAGATTTAAGAAATACAATTTCTTTATTAGCAATGTTAGCTTTATTGCGATTCTTCTAATTCAAAACGTTTGTTCGATTTTGTTAATTTTTAAGTTTGCTATATTTGCTAAATTATAATCTCTTATTGTTAATTTTCTCTTAATTTCTCGTTTTTTCGTTAATAATTCTTATTTTTTTAAGATTTTCTTTTGATTTTTTATTGTTTTTATTATTTGTTTGCGAGAATAACTATTATTGTCAATTCTTGTTTATATTGATTGTTAATTTCTATTTTTTCTTAAATTTTCTATTGTTGTTTGTTAGATGTCTTTGTTCGGCTATTATTATATAGCGCATTCTTATTGTATCTTTAATGTCTACTTTTTTGTTATTAAAGTTAAAGAAGAAACGCTCTTTTAAATTTATTAATTTTGTTAAACAAAAAACAATTAGAAAGAAAATACAACAAAAAGCTAATGCGAACAAAAGAGCTAGAATGTAGACTTTTAGAGTTGAACAAATAAATTAAATTAACGAGAATTTATTGTACAATTTTGTCGCATTCGACAATACGTTTATTTCTTTAATTGTCTTTGTAGCAATCAACGCTTTTGTCGAAAGTACGTACAAGCTTGTTGTTAATTTGTTCGATTTTATTTTACGTTTGTTATTCTTTTTTAATTTTTACAACTTTTAATTCTTTTAAAGACGCGAACGTTTACAAATTGTTTCGAAGAAAATATTTTTCTTCGAAATCGATATTGTTGTTAACAAAAAATCTTGATACTTTTTATATATTTAAGAGATCTTTAAGAAGTTTCTCGCAACAACAATGTTGTTTAAACTTTTATTTTCGTTTGTTTTTAAATTTTGCTCTTATAATTTTTTCTTTTTATTGTTGTTTATAAAATTTAATCTTAATTGTTGCAATTTTAAACGTTTTTGTTGCAATCAAAAGATATTTAAGATCTCTTTAATTGTTAATATTATTCGCTTTATTAAAATTATATCTTTTGTCTCTTCTTAATAATTTCGCTCTTTTATTTTTGTATTTAAGAAAAATTATTTAATTATTAATTTAAGTTTAGTAATAAATAGAAGCAACATTACTAAAATTAGCTTTTAATTTATTTAAAACGTTAATTTTTGTATTGTATTCTCGCTTCGTATTGCTTTGTTTACAAGTTTTTCAAAATTAATTTTTTTCTTAAAACAAAGTTTGTTAAGATTGACAAATTGTTTAAGATTAAAAAGTTTTTTAAAGAGACAAAATGTTTTTACGTTTAATATTTCAATTTTGTTTTTTTTGTTGTTATTTAGCAACAATGTCTTGCGTTGTATTAAATTCTTTTCGATTTTTAATATATCTTTTTTACTTTTTATTATTATTGAAATTGCAAGTTCGAAGTCTAATACTTTGCTTTTTAGATTAAATCTTTATATCTATATTTTTTCGCAAAACATTTAAAGATTTTTCGTTTTTAATTAAAGTTAAATTTGACGTTTTATATTTGCTACTTTATTATTGTTGTTTGTACAAAAAGCTTTATTTTAGATCGAAGATTTTTTAAATTTACGAAAAACAATTAAAAGCAAACGCTTCAAAATTGTTATAATTGCTTCGAATAATTGTTTCTCTAATTATCTTAAAACGAATTTTAGAATTGTAAACAATTTGATTATTTGTTTTGTTGCAATATATTAATTTGCGCTCTTTGTTTTTAAATATTTCGTCTTAAGCTTTAGTATTGCGTCTTTTAGAAATTTTTTTATTTTTTTTATTTTTTGTTTCTTTATTTAGTTAATTTTATTTTTCGTTATTATTAAGTTTTCTCTTTTAAGATTAAAGTTCTTTCGTCGAATTGTTATTGTTCGTAAAAATGCTCTTAAAATTTATTAATATAATATTTTATTATTAATCTTTTTTTTGATTTAAATATTAATATACTCTAAACAATTAACAACAATAATTAAATTATATCTTCTAAATAAGTATTTTAAGTTGTATATTTTATTGTTGTTGCTAAACATTTATTAAATGTTATTTAAAAATATAGAAGCAACATTAATATTAAAAGTCGAACTTCAATAATATATAAATAGAATAAAAAAAAAATCTTTAACATTTTTAAATATTTTCGCAAACACTTTAGCGAAGCATTGCTTTTTTTATAGACTTTATTAAATATCAACTTTTTTTTTCATATTATTAATAATATTAATATAAGAAATTAAAAGTTGTTTGTAGATAATATTAATTACAATATTTGTTGTTTGTTATTTTTCTTATTATTGTTTATTAATAAACGAAAAGTTTTATTATTAATAAATAAAGAAAGCAACAATTTGTTTCTATATTATAACAATTTATTCGAATTGTTTAGTTAATTTTGTTTGTTAAATTGCGAACGTAACAACGCATTTTCTTTAAATAATAAAAATAATTTTATTTTTATTAAGAACTATAATTTTTCGTTTTAATCTTAACGAAGACGTTAAAGAGACGCAAAAATTCGCTTAAATTTTTATAACGTTGTTTAGTCGAAAAACGAAATTAACTATATATTATTAATTATCTTTGTTAATTTTTGTTATTCTTCGATCGCTTTTTATTTTTACGTCGACTTTATAATTGTCTTCTTATTGTTAATTACGAATAATATTTGAATTTATATTATAAACAATATTATTATTTAGATCTTTATTTCTAACTACAATTGCAATAAGTTTGCACTTATATCTTAAACTAACGTCTATTTATTTGTTAATAAAGCATCTTAATATGTAGAGACTCTTTAATTCTTTTTTAAATATCTTGTTTTTGCAAAAAATAATCAATTATTTTTAATATTTAATGTCTCGAAAGCAAATCTTACAACAATTGCGCAATCTTTTATATTTGTGTTATTCTCTTTTTTACGATAAATTTAGCAATAACTATATAGCGATAAATTGGCGCACTTTGTTAATTAACAACTATATCAAAAAGTTAAATTTCGTCAAATTAAAAATTCAATTTTTAGTAATAAATATTTCTAGTTATTGTGTTTTTCGTTAATTCTAAAATGCGAACAATTTCGTCGTATAAATTGTTACGTTCTTTGTTATGCGCAACGATTTTTATTTTTTTTATTTTTTGTTTTTTCTTTTTTAAAACGAAGAGAATTCTAAGATTCTAATTAATAATTTTGCGATACATTAAACAAAGCAACTTTATCTAAAATAAGAATTAAACAACAAAGTTTAAAGCTATAGTATTTACGTTTTCTTTTTTTATATAATTCGAAAAGTTAACTTATTTATTTATATTAAGAAACTCTTTTAATATATCTAGTTTAACAATTGTGTTTTGTTCGCTCTTCGATAATATAATTATAGTATTATAACTTTGCAACATTATCTTCTTAACTTCGACAATATTTTAAATCGCACGCATGTGCGAAAAGAAATATTTATAAAAAGCATTAATTATAATATAAAATTGCAATATTTTGTTTTAATCAAAAATCTAAAAACGTTTTAAATTAAGCTAAAAGCTTTTATTAATTAAACGAAATTCTTCAAGAATTCTATTTTGTTTTTGCAAGATTTCGATTAAAAGATTTATTTTTAACGAAATATTTTCTTCAAGATTTGTAAAGTTTTTGTTTAGCATTTTTAACATTAATTTGATATTTTTTTGACAAAAATACTTGTTGTTTAAATTAATTATAATATTAAGATTTTTTTTTACAACTTTAACAATTCTTTATATTTTAGTATTATTTTAGTTTAAAAAATCTTTTGTTTCAATTATTAAAAAGAGTAGTTCTAAAATGCTTTCGCTCTTTGCGACAATTTATAATACTTTAAAGCGAAATATTTTTTTATATTTATTAATGCAAGTTTAAATAATAATTTCGATCTCTTTTACGACAACTTTTTGCGCACTTACGAGAAACAAGTTAATTATAAGAAATACTAAATGCTAAAGTGTCTTTAATATAATCTCTAACGAATTAACGCTTTTTTTAACGTTTATCTAGAGATTATTTTACTCTCTAACAATATGCTTTAGCGATTACACAAAATTAATCGTAAAAGAAATTGCGTTTTCTATTATCTCGACGTTGCAATTTAATTTTTTTTCAAATTTTACTTTGTCGAAGCTTTAAGTTTAGCGCTTTATTTTTACAATCTAAAGAATTGTCTTATTAATTAGTTAAACAAAATCAAAAAACGTATTACGAACGCGTTAAAGAGAAATCTTAAACTTAATTTCTTTTATAATTTTTGTTAAAAGTATTAACAAATCTTGAGCTTATAATAGATATAAATCTTGTTCGAGAAATCTTTCGAAATTAATTTTATAATCTTTTAAAAAGTTGTTACAATTTGCAATAAAAATGTTTTCTCTTTAATTAATGTTCTTTACTTATTTTTTGTCTTAATTAAATATTGTTTATATTTTATTTTTTTAATTATCGAAATAATAATATTTATATTTATTAATATTAATTAATAACTTTTTTTTCTTAAGATATTTATTACTTAATATTATTTAAACGCGAGTTATTTTAAGCTTGCGTTGTTGAAACAATAGTAACAATATTTCGTTATAATTAACGCTTTTGTGCGAATATTATAACTTATTTTTGACAATATTGCTCTTAGACAATGCAACAAACTATATAAGAAAAACTATATTATTTGTTTTTATTGTTGTCGAAATCTTAACTACAAAGATAACGTAATTTGTTATAAATTGTTGTAATTATTAATTAATTTCGTCAATTAAATTATACTTTTTGTTTTTTACAATATAATTTTCGCGTAGTTTAATTTCGTTTACAATGTTATTTAAGATTACTTTTAAATTAATTGCAATATTATAAGCATCGTTAAACAATATAAACTTTTACTTTATAACTTTAAAAAAATAACGCAAATTGTGTGCGAAAATCTTGACACAAAAGATACAATCGCTATTATTATTATATAAGAGCTTTTTGTAATTATTAAAATTTAATTCGTAATTTAAAACTATATTTAAAAGATTTTTGCTTTACTTTAAGAGCGTTGTTTCTACAAACAACTTTAGAAGATTCAACTTTAAATAACGTTTTAAATTCGATTGTCGTTAAATAAATTTAACAAATTGTATAATTTTTTGCACTTCTTAATGCTTAAACTTTTTCTTTCTTAATTGCGCATCTTTTTTGTTTGCGATTATGCGAACATTAAATCGCAAAACAAGAATTTCTTTATTTTAAATTAATATTATTGTAGCAATAAGTAAACTAATTAAGTCAAGAGACTCTTCGCATAAGAATTAAACGAACTACTTAACAAATACGAAAAAAAATAAAACATTTTAGAATTTCGAGTTTTATTGTAGCACTTTTATTTTATTGTTAGCAAAATCTTAGAAACGTTATTTACTTAAAAATTTCTTCGCATCTTTTATTAACAATTTATTGTAATATTCTTTTTAATTTTTATTTATAACAAGAATTATCTTTTTATAATATTAAAGATTAAGAGCGACAATAAAAGCAAACGTTCTTAAGAAATTATTGTTATAAATTAATTGAAAAAAAATTAACTAATTAATATCTTATTTTCTTGTAAATAAGTTCAAACAATATTAAGATCTTATTGCGCTTCAAAATAAGAATTTAACTACAATTAAGAATTGTTGTCTTCGACGCAAAATGTAATTTATTATCTTCGCAAACGCATTTATTGTTAACAATAAATACTATATCGCTCTTAAATAGTTTATTAACTTAAAGAATTTTTATTGTAATATATTTTTAACAATCGCTTATAATTTTAATATAAATCTTAAGACTTAACTTTAAGCTCTTTAGACAAACAACATTATATTCAAAATTAGCGAATTTAATATTAACGAAAAATAACGCTCTTTTTACACTCTTTTTAAGAGATTAGCTAAAACGAAAATAATTTGTAAATAATATTTAGATTTTGTTAGTATTCTTAAAAGTTTAAACGTATACAATTATCTTTCTTGCTTGTTATCTTTGTATATTATAGCGCAACTTTAAATTAGCTTAAACAATTTATCTTTTCGTAATAGTTAAATATTAAATGTTTTTAATTATAAAATTAATAATTTTGTTTATTTATATTTGATTGTTAAACTTAAAGCGTTTGTTTTAATTTTATCTTAAATCTAAAAATAACAAACAACTTCTTTTTGTATCTTAATAAATTTGTTGTTCTTTTAGTGCTCTTACGTGCGCTTTAATATATAATAATCTTAACAAATTAATTAATCTTTTATTAAATTGCGCAATATTAAAGTTTGTAATATAATTAATTTTGAACTTAATATATTTTTCGACTTTTTTTTTGTTTTATTCGCAAGTTACAATTATAGTAGCTAGCAATAAATTTAAGACAAAATTCTTTGTTTAAATAAGTTGTAACTTGTATTTGTTATTAATAATAAATGCGCAAATTGTTAAAAACTTACAAATATTGTATTAAACATTTCGACTTTTTAAATAAGATAATAATTTAAATAGCAACTTAATTATTAATCTCTTAATTATTTTCGCAAATTTATATTGTTGTTTTCTTACTTATTGTTTTAGTATTACAATCTAATAGTAAGATAATTTATAAAGTTCTTAGTTCTTAGTTAAAGTCTATTATATTAAATTATTGTATCTTAATATTGCGTTTCTTATCTATTAAAGTTCTAATTAAAATTAAATTGTTTATATTTATAAATATATTAATTTAAGACAAACGAAATGCTTAGTGCAACTAATTTCTAAATGTTAATTTATAATTAACAATTTATTAATTCTAAAAAAAACTATAATTAATTACGAAAAACTTAGAATTTATTTCTTTGTATAGTTAATACTTAAGTCTTAAAGTACTTTAAGTTAATATAGTGTCGCTTATTAATATATTTTGTTAAAATGTTGCAATTAAAGCAAAGCAATACATTTAATATATATATAATATAAAATTCTTAAGTAGTTTATTTGTTTTTAGTATTTTTTTTGCCTTGTTAAATAGTTTAAATTAGCAACTTTGTCTCTTATTTTAAGCAAAGAAATTAAGTGTTTTAAATCTTAATTGTACAACGTTCTTAAATTATATTTAATTATAATAATTTTATATTAATAAACAACTTTTATTTTTTTTATTTTCTTAATATTTTTGTTTATTGCATTAATATAAGTTTGTTGCAATACAAATTGTTTGCAAACAATTACAATTTATTAAATTAATTAAAAAACAATTATAAAGATTGTATCTTTAATCTTTTTATATAAAGTAAAAAGTTAAAGTATCGAAATCTTAAAAACAAATATTGTAAATCTTAAATATTATTGTTCGAATACAAAAAATGTTAAGAATTAATAATTAAAAAATTTATAAAAATAGCAAGTTTTTCTCGATGCGTCTCTAATAGATTTTCGTATAATATAAATAAATTAATTTCTTAATTTTGCGAAATTTACAATTAATTTTTGATTCTTTGTTGCTTAAATCTAGCAATACTAATAAAATAAAGTTTAATATTAATTTAATACAAAGATCTTGTTTTTTTATTTTGTTTTACTTTGTAAACTTCTTAGAATCTTATATTGTTCTAAGAGCAACAAAAATTAATTATAGATAGTATTTTGTTTTTAATACAATTTAGTATTAAAATCTTAAATTATTCTTAATATAGATTTTGTTTAAGCGATTTTTTAATTACTTTATTTAAGTTTCTAGTAATATTTCGATCTAATTTTAAGTAATTTTGCGTTAAATAAAAATTGCAATTTGTAAACAATTTTTGTTCTAAACATTTATATTCTAAATTAATCTTATAATTTGTAAATAACTTTTATTTTAATATTTTAAAAGTACAAGTTAAACAATATTGTTGCAATGTCGATTGCTAAGATTGTATATACAAATAAATTAATATTATTAAGAAAGAACAAATTTATTGTTATTACTTAAGATTTAAAGATACTAAAAAAGAAAACTTTGTATAAGAATTCTTAAAATATCTTTGTAATTAATATAAATCTTAAAGTTAATAAATAAATATTGTTTAAATATCTTAAATTACTAAATATTAATATTTTGTGCAATATTATTTTAAAAGATAACAATAAAATTAAGAAAATTTTATAACTATAACAAAAGAATTAACAATACAACTTCTTTATTAAGAGTATCAAATTCTTAAAATGTTAATTTTTGAACAAAATCTTTATATAACTTAAAAATTAAAAAATTAAAATAAACTTTCTTTTATATATTTTATCTTTTTTTAATATCGAATTGTATATTATTTTTAGCAATAATTAAAAATATTGTTTTTAAATAGTTATAATATTTTAAGTATTTTATTTCAATTCAAAAATTATTATAAATACAATAGCAAAGATAACGCAAAATATAGTTGTTGCTATTTTGTATATTTTAGTATCGAAGACGTTAAGCAAACTCTACAACTATATTTCGAAAAATTAATATAAAGTCTTTAACGTATTATAATATAATTGGCAATATAGTTTGAAGAAATCTAGCATTAATATTATATACTCTTAAAGTATTTTTGTTTAAACATTTGTTTATCTAATCTTAATCGAAGTAAAGATCAAATTAATTTGCGAATCGTTTAATACTTTAATAGTTAAATAGACAACTTATTTATATATTAATTATCTATATATAAATACAAAGAATAACTAGTTTGCAACAACTTTATAAAAGAAGAAACAAAGATTAAAAGTTGTTAATTTGCAAACAAAAATACAAGATTTTGTTATCTCTTAAAATATTATTGCGTAAATTAAACAAAAGTTTAACAATATCTTTAAAAAGATTTAAAAAGATTTTATTAAAAGTGTCGCTATTGTAATCTTCAATTTAAAGCAAGTAAACTCGCGCAATTTTCGTTCGATTATAATAGCTAAGAAGTACACAAACGTAATCGAACTAATTAGCGCAAAAATACAAATATTGTTTTTTCTCTTACTAGTTAATAGCATTAATATTGTTTCAACTATTGTCGAAGTTAACGCTTAAATAGTTGTTGTTATAAAATAGTTATACAACAATTTTGCGTTTAATGTTTTTATTTATACTATTAATAAAAAGATCTTCGATCAAGATATCTAAATTACTAATTAGATTTATTGTTATTTTTAAGAATTGTAGACAACGCTAAATACAATAATTGCGATTACTCTTAAATATAGCGAGATTTGTATTGTTTTTTATCTTAATTTTGTTAAATTTCTTTTCTTTAAAACGCTTCTTAAATAGAGTATTGTTATCTTATTAAAGCTATTTCAACTAGTTATTAACTTCGACTCTAATAACAACTATAATCTTAATTATAATAACGTTTTCGTTGCAAAGATTACAATATTGTTCAAAGCTTTAACGCTTAAACTTACTAAATACACTTTGAAAACATATTAAATTGTCTTCGTAATATAAATATATAAAGTTAAATAACTACTAAATAAATAAATATTATGCGACAATATAAACTTAGACAAGATTATAATTGTATTATTTTTTATAATTCTTATAATCTTAAAAGAAGAGACTTCGATATTCGAAGAACACAAGTTGTCTATAAATAACTTTTGTCTTTTCGATTTTTTTGCAATAAACAAACTTGTATTTAAGAATAATTACAAGCTATTTATAAACAATATTTGCTCTTGTTTGCTTTTAATATTTAATAAGATAACGAAAAACATTAAAGTAAAAAAGATTAAAAAGAATTTAAGCAATAATGTAAATAAATACTAGCTATTAACTTTCTTATTAATAAATAAGATTCTTAACAATAATTTAAAGTTTAAACTAAAGAAGTATCTTTATAAGAAGTATTTAAAGATAATGTAGCAACTTAGTTGACAAATTTATCGCTTTCTCTTAATTGTAGTTTTTTCGACTACTATATAAGTGTAAAAGAAGAAAATTTAAAACTATTTTTTTATTTTGTATTCTAAGTACTTTGTTAATTGTTGTAACATTAATAGCTATTTAAATTAATAATATATGTTTAAGATATAATTAAAAAATCTTTTATAATATATATTCGACTTATTAAATAATTTATTAACTTTACTTTATGTTGTTTTTATATTTTATACTATTTAATTATATTGTTGTCTTTTTTATTTATAGAAATATACAAATCTTAAATGTGTTTAAATTAAGACAAAATATTAAAAGCATTAAAATATTGTTAATAAGAAAGAGAACGCTATTAAGAATTCTAATAATATTAAGATTCTCGACGCAAACATTCTAAATATAACTTAGTATAAATATTTTAACGTTTTTGAACGTATTATTTGTAACGAAGCTTAAAAGCTTAAGTATTTTAATATTTTTATTTATAAGAGTATTAAGAATTTTGCGATATCTTTTACTAATTTGTTAATTGCTATATCTATACTTAACAAATTAAACAATCTTAAAGATTTACTTAACTTGCTCTATAATAAGAATTAAGTTTGTTTTAATTTTAAGAGCAATATTTTGATTTTTATTAAATATAAGATTATCTTTTGCGAAATGCAACGTTCTTTATTAATTGTCGCAAATTTGTTAACATATTATTAACTTCTTAATTTGCAAACGTTTTACAAATATATTACGTTATTAATAATTAATAAATAGATCAACTTAAATATAATTAACAAGTTACTTTTCTTAATTCTTACGCTTTTTTATATATGTTAAACGTTTGTATTAATTATTTTTAATATTAACAATTGTTCTATTTGTATTAACTAGAATCTTTTATATAATAAATAATGCTACGTAGAATTGCAATTAAGCGTTAAGAAAATAATTAAATATCTTTATATTTACTAATAGATTGTCGACATTCTTAACAAAAGTTACAACGAAAAAAAGAAAATAACTCTTAGAAGTTTTGTCAATTATTGTTGTCTTTGTTACGCAATAGCATTGTTCAAACTTGATTATTTCTATTAAACGAGAAAGATCTTTAGAACAACAAAGAACGTTGTCGCATAATATAAAAAATTTTGTAATTTTAATATTACTTATTATTACTAAATAATTTGCGTTAGGGTTAGGGTTAGGGTTAGGGTTAGGGTTAGGGTTAGGGTTAGGGTTAGGGTTAGGGTTAGGGTTAGGGTTAGGGTTAGGGTTAGGGTTAGGGTTAGGG
>JAABUL010005626.1_pt1 | contig 15372 bp, 27 predicted proteins | sample 5559151 | NCBI WGS metagenome assembly JAABUL01 (sample SAMN10711876, study PRJNA513368) | rock metagenome | isolation source: Antarctica rocks | place: Antarctica: Victoria Land, Pudding Butte sud | reverse complement strand
GTCAACGGAGTACTTGTGGATGCGGTCTCAGTCGATTCTGCCTGGTGGTGTCCCTACTGATGATGATGTGCGTCCAGCATGTGACAACCTTGCGTTGGATTCGTGCATTCTGCGCTGCAGCATGCGTATCTATAGAGAGACCGACATGTGCATTGCACAGGCACCAGGCAGCCCACCGGTGTCGGGTGTTACGGGCCGCTTAGACTTGACACCGCGCGCCGGCAGTCCCTCGTCCATCTCGTTCTCCGTCGCCTGCCCGGCACCGCGCGCCTCCACTCTGCGCAACGTCAGAGTGGTTCAGACTTTTGTGTGCCGCCTTCAGCCCTGCGACGCTCTGGTTTTGATTAGTTTCGCCATTGTCGGAGCAAAAGGTATGCTGCGGTGCTCTGCTGTACCTGACGAACATTATTCCTATGAATATCTACAGTCTCTTATTTTCACGTGGCAATGTATATTGAACTGATGACGGACAGTGTCAGTCTCAGCCGCCACAGCATACTCTGAGTGGATGGCAGAGCACGAACCCGGACACCGGGGAGTAGATGAAGTCCTCCAGGTCGCCGCCTGGGTCCGCGGAGAAGGAGGGGAGGTCGTCGACCGCGTCGTGGCTCTCATCTTCGCCGTCGCTGGCCCCCATGTCTGCAGAACATTTCGATATTTCAATATTTGCGGCGCCGGGAGGCTGCAAGTGCGTCCTCTCCTCGAACCTGTAGAAGCAGAAGCCGTTGTGGAGATGTTTCGCTGCAAAATTCGACATGTTCACCTGCGCTTGCTTATCATCGACGTTCACTGCAACAGGTGTACGAGACCTCGTGGCAGATAGTACAGGGAACCACGAAGGCAGCACGAATGGGAACAAGACTCGCCCTCTTCACCGAGGGCGGCCGGCAGCTGCCCCACACCGGCCACAGGCTCGCCCGCGCGCCGCAGGCGGTTCAGTGTCTTGTGCTGCAGTGGCTCTGGCTCCGCTGCGCAGCAGACACAGAGCTTCAGGGTCAATGTCTGCAGGTAACACACGGCTGAGTCATTGTTACTGCCCCTTCAGCTGGCAGTTTAAAACACTCCAGCAGTGCTGGTTATTTGCATGTGAAATATCAATGGCGTCGCCGCCCTTTCAGAACGCACATCAACGTTCGTGTAAACCCCATGCAGTACGAACCTCGGATTCCTCTGTGGCCCTCAAGTCGCGCACGGCTGAGGCAAGCACACCCTCTTCTTCGTTTCTCAAACTGTACCACCTGGGCAGCATCTAGCTCGGATGTTCAGGAGGGAAGGTGGAGATGGTGCACCTGGGCCGAGGGATCGATCCAGCATCTCGGCAGGGCCGGCGGCGCAGTCGTCTGCATCTGCGACAGACACGCGCCGCATCTCGCGCGCCAGCGCCGCTTCTGATGGAAGGCTACATCAACGAGCGAAGTGCGTCAACTGTCTTGGTCGAAAATCGTTGATGCAACGGCACCGACTGCTTACAAGGCACAGACGAGGCAGCTGGAGAACGTGGTTGTAGTGCAGCTGGGTTCGATGATTACGCTTAATTTTCGATGTCAACGCAATGGCAGCACTCTGCGGTAGATATTGCTTTGCTGGAATCCAAATCAACCTCCTGAATGCCTTGGCACCAACGGCGCCGTCGATCCAGTCGTCGTCGTCCTCCTCTTCAAGCGCGCTGAATCAAAATGACACAGCGTATCAGGAAGGTGATAAGTGTGCATACACCAGTGCAGAGAGGCACTTGGGTACCTTGCAAAGGCACAAGTAGATATATTGGCGCACCTGTGCAGCCGGCGCCTGCTCCGGGAGCCGAAGACCAGAGGCGAATCGTCCACCAGCTCGCCCGCGGCGCCCGCCAGACTGCAGCCAGTTGTCGATGATGCCAGAGCTCCTCGTCACACGATTTTGTGCGGCAAGCAGAAGCCGATGTGCCGCAAACTATGCTGCAAAGCCTACTGCATTTTGGGAGTTGGCCCAGCGCTGCCCCAAGTCGATGCAAAGCCACGACTTCTTCGTCCGGACTGTGCACAGATGCAGCGGCAGATGCACGCGCACATGTTTCGACCCGCAAGAATGTCCTGCACCTGCCGCCAGCGAGCGAAGTAGCTCCTGCGCCACGGCTGCTGTCACCCAGCCCACCAGCAGCAGCGAAGCGGACGTCCAGGCCGTCACCGCCACTGCCTCCGGGGCCCGCCACCGGCATGGACCTGCGCTCGGCGTTTGTCCACCTCAAATCACATCGGAGAAGTGAAGCACAGGTAAATTCATTCCGGAACGGTTTGTGTTGCTTGCGTGGGCAGGGCGGGATCAGCCAGCATCGGCGGCACCGCAGCGCCTCCTGCTTCCACGCGACTTGGATACCTGCAACAGTTGAACTGAATACCTAGATGGCACTGATCTACAATAGAGAGGCTGAAGGCCCGTGGGTGCCGCAAAAGATCTAAGGTGAGAGTGAAAATCGATGCCTCTAGGCGCTCTCCAGCAAATGCCGAACCCTGTATTAGCACATTCGCAGCAGCTCTCGAAGCAAACCGAGGGGCACATCAGGACATGAGCACATCCAAGTTCAAGGTGTCAGAAGATGTTCTCCGGCTCTAGTTTATCCAGGCGTGCGCACCCCTGTGCACAGGTGGATAACCGCCGTGAGATGGGCGAGGCAGTGGCCGGGCTGCCCAGCCTGCTGACGGTGCCAGGCCTGCACGTAAGACAGGCGTCAAGGTTAAAACGATCCAGAAAGACAGTTCAAAGACGAACAAATCAGAGCAACACCAGTGCAGAAAGTTCGGCATTGACAAGCGCATTTTGCCAGCAGCATCTGAGATTAACACGTGATGACAGGGGCAGGCGTTAAGGTCCCGGAATGCACTGCATGGCCGCTTTGTGCTTCGGAGGTCGTGCGTCGCGCCTGCTGCCAGACAGGTTGGCGCTGCCCGGGCTGTGGCTGGCGACACTCAGGGAGGGGCTGCCGCCGACGCCGGCCCCGCGGCCAGCGGCAGCGGAGGCCGCAGCGGTGGCGCGCTGTTCCGCCGCCTCGGCGATCAGGCTCTGCTCCCTGTATGTCAAAAATTTCGCAGTGAGCAGACGAAACTGTAGTGCACTGCTGTCCAACCTGAGCGTGCGCCTAGCGCGCACAGCCGCGTCGAAACACCAGCAAGGACACACTTGCACGTCATCATGTCGTGTTGCCACCGAACACATGCATCTTGTGATGCAATGCCCAACAGCCCAACAGCCGGGGCGCCTGCCGTGAACGTGTGATGAGAGCAAAAATCTGTTGCGCACCATCTTCTACAGGTTTACAGTGCTTCTGGTCAAGCAGGGCACGCTCGCACCAGCAGCCGTAGCACATCCACCCAGGGCTGAAGCCATCGACGCCCGCGCAGCCGACGTGAAACATGTTCTCGCAGACAGAGCACTCCTCCAGCTCCGTGCCGTACTTGCCGCCCTCTGTCGCGATGCGCCGCGCGGCGTGGCTTCTGACATAGGTGCCGAAGTCGCAGCCGACGCAGGTCTCCGACTCGTCCTCGCTGCGCAAGCACAAGCTTCAAGTGGCAGAAGGATCGATTGTTGAATTCTAGATAATGGCGTCTGCACATGCCAATGTCTGACCTGCGCCTGCATCCGAGCACCATCCGCTTTGTGTTTCCCCTGAGAGCAACCTGGGGCGCGTCAGGCGCGAACATCCAATTGCGGGAGCTCAATTGAAGTCAGCTAGGCCTGCGCCTTGCACGGCGGGACAGGTGCTCGAAACTAGCCGGAATGTCCCTATCGGGAGCCGAACCTGTCCTCCGAGCTGGTGTCGGAGAAGTCGTCCAGCATCCCCCCGCCATCCGCAGCGGCGGCGGCCTGCCCGCTGAAGACCGCCCGCATCGCCGTGTCCGTTGCCTCGTCGGAACTGTACCACATTTTCTTGACATCGTCCGGTTTGTTATGATGCAACATGTTCTCTTCCACACCGCGCGAGCAGCAGCTTTTGCAGGTATCCATGCTGCATCGAACATACCTGCCTAGGAGCGAGGCACAGCGGTCGGTGAAGTTGGTAGACCTCGTTGCTGAATTCTATGAACAGACTGAAAAGACAGCACTGAGGTCTCCACGTTGTATATGCAGTAATAGTGCAGCGCTTTCCGGTGGAATGCTCTCACCTGGACAGCAGGGAGTCGACGAGCTCAGCAGTCACCCCGCAGGCGCCACTGCTGGCCCTGCAGCCCACATGGAATGTACACCCTCCAATCCATGCCTGAAAGATATATGTGACAGGGCACCAGGGCCACATGTGCATCTCTTCACAGGGACTGTCACCAGTGGAAACAGAAAAAGTAGTGCAAACGCAACCTGTGTGGCAAACTTTGCGAAGGTCTGACACGAATCTGCTCAATTGCAGTCCTTTCGTCAACTCTCACCTCGTGGCACGTGCAGGGGCGGCGGCAGCGGCGACGACGCCTGCAGCGGCGTCGTCGCCCTCGGCGGCAGCAGCAGCAGCTGCACCCGCGGCACCGGGCGGCGCGGCGGGCGGCGTGGCGGGCACGGCCGGCTGCTCCACCTCCTGCTCTACCTCGTCCGCCGGCAGCTGCAGCGTGTGCTTGCCGACGGGCACGAGCAGCACGCCGTCCCCCGCCAAGCGCGCCATGAGCGGCGCCATGCGTGTCGTCAGCCTCTTGAACTGCACGTGCGTCAGGTGCGCCACCACTGGAGAGTTGACCCAGTTGCCGACCGACGTCAGGTGGTCCAGCCGGCCCGTGGCGATGACGACGTCCGGCGCAGAGCCGCTGCACACCTCGATGCCAGAACCCGGCGCCCGCTTTACGATCCACGCCTGCAGCAGGCTTCGCGGCTGGCCTTGCATCGTGAGCTGCAGCAGCGTGGCGCCCGCGGCGGCAGCCGCGTCGTAAGCGCCTGTGTTGCTGATCTGCGTCCCCATGGTTGATCCGTCATTCCATGATCATATTTAATCGAGTGTGATTGTTGAAACGGTGTCCGGGCCGGATAACAGGCAGATCTTGAATTGCCACCTAGCGGGGCAGTCTGGCAGTCCAGTTCAACGTTGCCAGTTCCTGCCAATTATGCCCACCACAGGGTCGTTCCAGAACGTCAAGCAGTACTGTGAGGAGGTGTCATCCCCAGCGTTTCAGCACGTGCATTGTTCTTGCTGCCAAATCATTCAAAAGGGCAAATGAACTCACCTGCGGCACCTGGCTGCCGTCCGTCCATGGCACGTTCCGGTTGGCGGGCAGCATCGCCGACTCCAGCGCGCGTCCCGTGCACAATGGTCGGTCCTCGTGCGCATTTGCCTGCAAAGACGTTCGAATACTCTGGGTGCTACAACCACATGACGCAGTGAAGTTTGACCTGTAGTTGACAGTTACCTTGTCCTTGTCCTTGTCCTTGTCCTTGTCCTTGTCCTTGTCCTTGTCCTTGTCCTTGTCCTTGTCGCCTGCAGATAAATGAACAACTACTTTCTGCTGCCATGCACTGCGCATTGCAGTCACAGCGCACCGGCGCTGGTGCACTCTGGTGTTGACCTCCAAGTGGTGCGTAAATGTGAGGCCTGCTGAGAGGAGGCCATGATGCCAGGAGCACAGTCTTGCGCAGCGCAGTACCTCTCAGGTGGGGGTGCACTGATGGCTTGAAGCTCCTACTTGTTGTCGAGTAGAATATCTTGCCGCCGGTTGTGAAACTTCTGAAACCCCGTTAAAAAGTTTTCAAAAACCGTCGAGATTTCTCACGTGCGGCAGCCCCACAATCGTGGTGGGGTTGTCGAGCGTGGTGCGAGTGTCACCCCACACCACTTCCATGCGCAGCGTGTTCCACAACTCCCGCGCCCGTAGCGACGACGGCGTGGTGATGTGGATGTAGACGCCAAAGGCGCGGCGGTCGATGACGGCGTGCAGCGTCTTCATGTTGTTTTCCACGCGCATGAAGGTCACCGCGCCAAGCAGCGCCTCCATCATGCCCACCGCGCTCTGCGGGACAGGACGGTGACAGCTCGACAGCTTCAGGACTTTCTGCCTGGGTGTTCAGCTTGTTGGACCTTGTGCACATTGACGACGATAGGAACTGATGCTCCAGCATCGGCGTTTGCACAGAGTAATCTACGACACGTTGTATACGTGCTGGACATCTCAGGGGAGAGTGCATCTGAGGGATGGTTCACCCTGGGGCAGTCGGGCAGGGCCGCGCCGGTGGGGGCGAGCTGCAGCAGCTGCTGCAAGATCGGCTTCTTCCTGATGTGGGTCATCTGCAGAGTCCCAGGCGCCCCACGCTTGGACTCCGCCGGCGGCAGCGCGGCCGCCTCCAGCAGTATTGCCACCGCCTGCAGAGGAGAGACAACCACTGTTCAGTGAACTGGCAGTGTATGGCGAGTCAGGCATATGGCTCACGGGAAGAGATTTCTGCAAATCCTCCTGCTGCTGCCAGCAGTGCGCCCCTGCAAGCGCTGTCGTTGGCGCAGGGAGCCAGACTCAGTTGCAGGTTTGAGCTCGGAATCATCTCACAAGATTTTCTTCAGCTCCCCAGTAGACCTGCATGTGACATTGTGAGGCACTTGCTGAGCTGTCAACCAAGCGCACAGAGTGCGCAGAGCAGTTCCTGCGCAATGGCCAGATCACTGTCTTATATGATGAAACGAGTACACAGGGATCTATCTAGATAGATGCAAACCCAGGCCCACAAAGAGCCACCGCAGTGACCCGGGGTGCAGGATGTGCGCACCGCCGCGACAATGGAGGTGAGGCGGCCGGCGAGCAGAGCGTTGGGCGGCAGCGGTTGCGGCTGTGTGTTGGCAGCGTGCGGCCGGCTGAGCTGCCGCAAGGTGCCCACCAGCAGCGCGTCCGCCACCAGCAGATTGAAGCCCACGTTGGCCAGCAGCGCAGTCAGGAACGTCTGCAGGTCCAGCGGCGCCCGCTTGTCCTCCGGAAGCGTTAGCTGCAGGTGGGAAGCGTCGCCGGCCGCCTGCGCGTCTGCCAGCGCCGCGACTGCCGCCGCTGCCGCCGCCGTCACTCCCGCTGCGCCGCCGGCCGCTGCTGGCTCGGTGCGGCGGAACAGCTCTGGCACGTACGCCAGCATTGGCAGCAGCACGGACACCTGCATGAGCGGCTGGCGCCCTGCATATGCAATCACTGTTGATTCAACACCCAGATCGGAAACTATCGTGGAGCAGGCACTTGCTGAAGAGCAGGCACATCACATTCAGCATGCCGGACTGGTGCTGCTACCCACAATGCACGCCTGCACAACCGCAGATAGAGCTCAGTGGGGCACACTGTAACACGATGCAAACCAGATGATGATTCGTATGCTCGTATTCAAAGATGTCACACTTTCTCTCAGGCGCAGGCGTCCGCGAGTCGCATAATCGCAAAGCGCCAGCGAAGATTCACAGGGGTCTTGATTTGATCAGCAAGACTTGGTTTGATCGACACGAGTCCGCACCCGACATGGCCGCCGTCCACTCGCCATCGTCGCTCATGCGGTCGGCAGAGTGGGAGAAGCACTTCATAGTGAAGTGCTCCACTGGCATGTCCTGGCGCATGAACATGTCGCCCTGTCCGACGAGCTTGAGCTTGCAGGCGTCCGCCAGCTCCCAGCAGAGGCGCGCCAGATTGGCGGGCACCAGCGTCTTGCCGGCGTCCTCTCGCCACAGCAGGCCCTGCGCGTGCAGCATCACCCCGACCGCGCCGCGCATGCCGGAGCGCTCCTCCCGCAGTTGCGGTGCCACATGTGCATTGCGGAAATTTTCTTGTTGCAGTGCCATGTGTGCGTGGTCTCCAGCGACACCGGCATCGACCTTTCTTCTGGCAACGCCGCGCAAGCCTGCAGGAACACCAACACATATCGATGTTACATGCCTTTGCATTCAATCGTGATTGAACCACACTGCGCCTGCTCATGTCTCTACTTCCACTTGTCCTCCAGCGTGTCCTCCGACGACTGCGCAGGAAGTGCACGAAGCAGGTTTTGATACCAGTGTCGTCGTCTCCAAGCTTTCAGCTTCTTCCACTGCAGTCACGTCCCGCCCCCCAGCGCTGCACCTGGCCGCAGGGACATGGTCTGCGGCCTGAGATTACAGGTACAGTCATGAGGTTTGAAGCCTACTGATTGCTTTCTACGCGCCTGATGTGTTTCCTCACCCGGTGCTGCGAGCCCCAGGCCTCTGCCCGTTTCCTTCTTCACCCGTGCTCCTTTTTCATTAACGAAAGGCATATAATTTTTCCGTGCTCTACCTTGAGCATCACCGCAGAGATGGGGTGACGTCTGAAGGCGCCCAAGTTTTCAGCTGAATTTCGTCTTGAGTACCAATGCAAAGACGGGGTGGCGCATGAGGTGCTCCACAGGTTTTTCACCTTGAGGATGGATTTCACCTTGAGCACCGCTGCAAAGACGGGGTTGTGCATGAAATGCTCCAGGTTGAGCAGCCACACCGGCGGCGACGCCAGCGCGTAGTGCGCCAGGTACAGGAAGGGGCGCTCCGCCAGCACGCGCATCAGCTCCTCAGCCAGCTGCCGCTTGCGCGCCAGCAGCAGCAGGTGGTGCGGGGCGGTGATGATTCCGTCGACGATCGCCAGCAACCAGTGGAACTCCTTCTCCAGCTCAGCCACATGCTTCTGCGCCGCAAAGCCCGGCCTACAGGAGACATGCAGTGACATGGGTCTTCCAGAACCCTGCATGAGATTCGTCCTTGTGGAGGAAGATTCAGGCCTTGACCGCTCGACCTGCGGAACCTGCAAATCCCAGCTTCGTTAGATTGCTTCATGTTTTTGCAAGTGCTTTGGTCGCCGGAAAGCCGCCATGCAGCACAAGTCCACCATCAACTCCTCGATCCCCAAGGGCATGGGTGCACGGAAATCACTGATGCAGGGCACCTTCCGCCTCTTAGGTAGCCAGCCTGAGCGCAGTGCTGAATACCCATGCAAGTCCTGTCAATAAAACTTGGCACTGCTTGTGCTTTTGATACAGAAACACACCTGCTGATGAGCTGCAGCGGCGAATCGAGCCGGTGCCAGTTGCGCAAGTTAATACAGTCGGAGGGATGTGCACGCGTCCAGCAGAAAGGCTTTGACGAGGCTGGCGCCGTGGCCGCCCAGAATCCACTCGGTGCGCAACACCGCCTCGCCCGCGTCGTTGAACAGGCGCAGCGTGCCGTCGGCCCGGCTGGCCCTGACGATGGCGCCCCGCATCCGCAGCGCGTGCAGCCCCGTTGGCTTGTTCGCGTCCGCGATGCCCTCCAGCTCCTCCTTGGAATCTGAGTAAAAGATGACCTTGGCGCACTTGTGGTCGTCCTGCACGAAGGGAGAATTTCAGATTTCATGGAAGCTTGCATCTGCAAGCATCAGCGCTGGGGTAAACTCGCACTGTGTAAGTGCCGCGTGCCTGAAGATGGCGCCGAGGTCTGAAGATGGCGCCGAGGCCGCGTGCCTGAAGATGGTGCCGCGTGCCTGAAGATGGCGCCGAGGGAATGTATTCTATGTGGCTCACCAGGGTGAACGGACTATGATTCAATCGCATGCAGTCAGGCATGTGCGCATGCTGCGCAGCCCTCCAAATGGATCACACCCACAGTGCTGATGCAGCCAGCCAAACACGCAAATCACGATAAATCCCTTGCTATGCATGGGCACACTCTATGGTCATGCCGGGCACAGACAGCCTCCTGCAGACTGACAGCTGCCAAACATCGCACCTTCCCATGCTGGCGGCCCAGGTGGCCGTCTGCAGCCGCCAGCCCCACTGTGACGATGGGCATCAGGGCATCTGTGAGCGACGACCTGCATAAAGGTACCCATGTGTAGGCTCAGAGCGCAGGCTGGAAGGAAGAAAAAACACTTTCGAGTCATAATATTGCTCAGCCACCGTCAGCATCTGCCATTACCATTTCCTATTGTATGGGCCTTATTTACGGCAAGCTGCCGGGACACCTTGGGGCTCCGGAAGGCAGCGAACGCATGCTTTAAGTGAAGCATATCTGTAACGCAAAGCTTCTAAGCACATGTGTGTCTGCAGGACAGCGTTTACTGATGGCGCCTTCATGCAAGTGATCATGTGGTCTCCTACTCGCAGTTACACCTCGAGCTCACCGCATGCGCGTCATGTCGCTGGCGCTCAGCTCACGGCCCTTCTTGCCGCGAGGGATGCCGTCCCGCATCAGCATGTCGCTGTACCGGCGACTGGAGATACTAAGGCGGCACGCCGTCCCCATGTGCGCTAGCTGGGTGCCGGTGGCGGGCCCCGTGCCGGCCGTGATGGTGATGGACACCCTGCATTCACGATGTAGTACATCTTTGGATGAAAAGTTGACATGTGGGACAGGAAGAGACAATATGCCAGCCCTGGCCTTGCCGGTGGTCAAGCCTCACAGCCCGGCATAATCGGAGCTCTTGCAGGCGTGCGCGCAAGAGCGCCGGGTTCAGATGTGTACTCTGCCGGTGCCCTGGCGGTTTGTACTCTGCCGGAGCTCTGGCGGTGTTGAAGTGTCACTTGTCCCGGCCTCAGACACATCGAAGGCTGCATTCTGGACGCACCAGTCTTCGCCGGGCACGCGGCGCAGGCCACCGATCATCACGAGCAGCGTGAACATGGAGGACAGGTCGCCAGCCTGTGTATGTCAAATGATTGCCGCTTATGACCACACTGCTGGACATGGACTCAAGCCGGAGCTTGCTTAGAAAGTGCGATCTTGAGTTGATTGTTTGGATGGTCATGGTGATATATATAGAGGCTTCCTTCCACGACACCGTGTGGCAAATTTCGCCACCTTCATGTTGCTGACATGGCCTCACGCGCACTTGCGTTGCTGTCTGCGCTCACCTGGAACACCAGCGAGGCGCCAGTGCCGTCGGCCCGGTTGTGGCCGTCGCCGAGGAGCATTCCCGTCAGCAGCGCGCGTAGCACGACCGAGAACTGCTCCGGCTCGAACGGCCGGCCCATCCGCTCAAACACGTCCTCCAGGTTGTCCGCCAGGTCGGGCGCCACCTTCTCGAGGTAGCTGCGTAGCTCCTGGATGGTGCGGATCAGGTATGTCGCCGCGCCTGCATTGGACAATCTGCACATTCGTGTCGGCAGAGTAAAGGGTTGAAAACGCCATTGCAGATTCCTGCAGATTGAAGGAAACAGATGTCGACTCCCGGCTGGCTCCCGGTCCCACAGCCGCATGTAAAAGCAGCAGTGCTCTTGCACACCCCCACTCAGGCCGACGGATTCCAGCCCTGGAGGCAAATGGAGAATGTTGGAATGCTGCTCTCATTCCCCTTCCCGGATGCTTGTGACCCTACGGAAAGCGTGCCAGGACTGCGGGCGCTGGAGCCTGCTGTGTGCAAGATGCGGGCAGGCTGCCCGGAACCCCATCGCACGACAATTTTTCCTCACCCCATGCAGGCAACCGCGTGCGGTCCAACTTCAGGCCGTCCTGCCGCAGCCAGGCTGACGCCTGGTGGCCAGCCAGGAAACGCATGATGGCGCCGTCGTCCTTCTCGCGGAACATGTGATCGGCGACCAGGCCGGAGACCGCCGGGATGTCCTCCACCTGGCAGAGCACCAGGTGAAGCAGCAGCGAGTCCTGCAGCGGGCCCGATTTGGAGGTCACGCTTTGGTGTAGTCGGAACTGCGGCTCGACACGTGCAATCTGCCACAGATTCGTGCCCTCGCGTTATGATAATGCAACATCTCTCGAAATGATGGCCAGCTCTGTCGTACCGTCAAACAATACGCCAACAATCCGATTCCATGCGAGACGAAGGCTTCTGCGGCAAGGTTAAAGGACGGGAAGCGCACGCTGACGCGGCAGGTGGCGACGTGCGAGGCAAAGGTCAGGTTGCGATTGCAGAGCCAGCGGAAGTACATCGCAACCGCGCAGCCAAACACCCGCTCCACCAGCTTTCCCATGATGCCGACTGTGAGCGCCTTCAGCTTGTCGGGACCCGCCACAGGCCACACCCACGTCTCGTAGATCCCGTTCCTCGAGCGATCTTTGCATCTCAAATCAGTGCGCACTCTTATGGCTGGCGCCTCAAAAGTAACATCACACCCTTGCCATGTTGTCGCCGCCCATGGCCTCGTCCTGGCTGGTAAAGGAGGCGCCCCAGTGACCCGCTGCGCATCACGAATGCACACCACACGGATCCGATGCTGCACATGGTGTTGGCACCAACTGAACAAATCTGATGTATGACCTGCAAAAATGATGCACAATACACAGTCCACATTGTTTTGCAGAAGTGCACTTGCTCGGACCGGATGTGTCCCAGAATTGCACATTCAGCAGGAAGTGGCGTGCTGCTCTGTCAAACACATGTTTGCTTCACAGCCATGCCATGATTTGGCGTTTTGTACGGCGTTGTGCTTCCCAGGCAACATGACAACGAAGGCACTCACTCCCTGTCATGAAAGTCGCTTCGGAAGGAGTGCTGCAGAATACCGCTGCTCTGCAGCTGCTGCAGCATGACGGGCTCTGCTTCCTTCGCCAGCCCCTGTTTCTGGTCCGAGGTGTCAACTGCCGCACGGCACATGGCCACGGCTGCAAGGCCGCTGCTACCAAAGCCTGGTGTCGATGCGCGCAGGGACCGTGTGCAGGCCCCTGCAGCCTCGGACTTGCCGCCGACCACGTTCAACATGGGTTCTGTTCTTCAAAGACGCGTTCTTTTTCCCGCAAACACGCGTTCTGCGATGTGAGGCAGGCAGATGAAGCCACGTCCGCAGACAGTTAATCTAGCGGGCAGCAGTAGCATGGGTCCCTTGGACAGCACAAATGCAGATCTGGCTGAGTCAACGACGCGAGTTCGGGCGTCTGAAACTCTCCACGGCGCCTCCTTTTTGACGCCTTTCCCGCCGAGAGCACTACAGGCTATCTGCGATGGCCGCAGCTGAAATCACTGACGGACACGCGGTTTCTGGCGGAAGCTGCCAACGGCTTGCTTGACCGGTCTTGACCGGATGTCTTCCGCCACTATGATAACGACATCTCACACAAAGTGGAATCATACGCATTTCGTCCCCAATTGCACATACCCTACCGGAGAAACGGGTTTTTCAAACGTGAAAACCTCATGAAAAATGCCTGGCAAATGCGTGAAAACAGGAGATCTTCGAAAAACACGCGAAAAACCCAGCAACTGGCCCCATCTTTTCGGGAATTTTTCAACACTCCAGTGAAAAATCGGTGAAAAGACCGTGCAAAAAGCATGATGCAAGCCCGGATCAGCCTTTGCAGTTTTGGTGAAGTTGGGCAGTGAAAGGAACGACAGCTGATGGGCTTTTCTTGGCTCCAGTCATGGGATTCAGAAAGAGAGAGGAGGGGTTGATGTATGTTACAGTTCCAGCATCAGAGGTCACCGCGTTTGACAGAGCCTCAAGTGCCAATGTCAGCGGATCTAAATGTTTGGTCTGAACCCGTGCAAGGCGGCGCAGCCCGGCATCTTATGCAAGCGCCGTGCGCATCGCCGCACCGGCGCGCAGGTGCATCGGCATCGCGTACGACGATGTGCGCCGTAGGAACACTGCGGGCTCACCCGGAAACGCTGGATCCTCAGCGTGAAACACCTGACCATCAATCAAATCTGGCGGCACCATGGCTTCGTCCTGGCAGAAGCCTCCTTCGCTGAGCTTCACCAGGTGCACATCGCGGCGGTGGGGATGCCACCGCTGGGTGGCAAACCAATCTACATTCGGCAGGATATACAGCTGCCTGCCCTCCTCGCCGCCCAGGTTGACTTGCACGACATACGCCATCTTCAGCTTGCCAAACAGGCGGCGGTGCACCTCCCGCTGACCTCCCTGCCCGGCAGGCTCCCGCAGCGCAAAGACTGCTGACACGCCGCTATTTTGGTAAGCGAACTTGCCATCGATCTGCTGCTGCGATATTCCAGGCCGGCGACCTCGATCCGCTGGTGATGGGTCGCCATCGGCAGCAGCCCGGTGACCAGCCCCACTGCGGCTTCTTCCAGCGCCGCCACCGCGCCGGCTTCGCTCAGCGCCGCTCCCCAGCGCCAGACGTCTCTGCCGGGGCTGCCCGCCGCCTCGAACTCCCTGCAGTCCCAGTACATGCCGTGTGCGTGTGTTTGTTTCTTTGCATTTGGCGCACAAACCACAGCAGCACATCCGCAGCGGCAGCCCGCACCACAGCTTGATGATGCCGCAGCATCATCCCAGTCAGCATGTGCCACGCGCTGGCGTTCACCAGCTTGTGGGTGTTTCGTGATTGCCCCAACATAAGAATTACCGTGTAAGAAGCACACCCTGTCAAAGTGGAATTGCAATTTTTCAGAGTGCAAGCACAGTCCTAAATTCGCAAAGCGGGTCAGCAAGCGCCGTCACGCACACACCTCAGCAGGGCGTCGTAGGCCTCGTTGTTGGCCCCGGCCATCCAGGCGTACACGCCGTCCAGCTCTGGCAGACTCAGCTCGCGCACCAGCGGCGCGCCGAACAGCCGCGGTGCCTCGTCCGTCACCAGCGTCGCCGGCAGCGGCGGCGGCCGCAGTGAGTTTTCAATGCTTCTTCACTTTTTCACTCATGAGTACATTTCGTGCAGCCACATGCCAGCTCACCTGCATGCTCCAGGGTGTCTCTGGAAAGACTTTCTTCTGGCGAGCTTGGCGGCGGACTGTGGCGGTCACCGTCTCGAGGCACACGTCGGAGTGGCGCCCTTTGGCGCTCTCGGCTTCACGGGCCTTCTCAGAGTTCCCGTGCGCCAGCGCAACCACCGCCTCGAAGTTTTTGCATGCGGCCAGGAAATGCCAGAAGTTACTGCCAAATAGACTAGGCAAGCACATGCACATCATAGCATTCTGTCCCCGCAGCCTCTGATGAAGGGTGCCGCAATGCAGTGCGTTTCAGCTCAGAAGCCGCCAGATTTGACTCCCAGGACATTGCTTCCGCTTGCCATTTGCACGGGTGCACAGGTGACGTCTGTTCATGTCAAGGCACATGAACGTGCATGTGCGGCGCTGTTGCTTCACTGACATTGACGCATTCTCAGGCCTCACCTAAGTTGAAGTACGTGTGCATCGCATCCAGCGCCGCGTTCTTCGCAAGGTCAACTTTGACCTTGCGAAATCAAAGTCACCAGCCGCGCAATCTGGCAGGCATCCGGCTGCGGGCTACACGGGCGGTCTCTTTGCCGGCCGTTCTTTTGCTGGGTGACGCACCGAAACCAAGCACTGAAACTTCGGCATCGTTTCGATGAAACCTCGTTTGCAGCTCGTGCGCCGGGCGACGGTTATAACCAGTGTGGGCAGTGTAATTAATTCGTTATTAACAAAGGTTGTTTATTAACATGTTATTAACAGATTCCAAACACAGGCCATGTTTGGAATTCGTTGTTATTAACACCCGCATGTGATTAATGCATTTAATTAATTACGAACAGAGTTTATAACATGTTGCGCACGCGCC
>JAABUL010005625.1_pt1 | contig 15374 bp, 13 predicted proteins | sample 5559151 | NCBI WGS metagenome assembly JAABUL01 (sample SAMN10711876, study PRJNA513368) | rock metagenome | isolation source: Antarctica rocks | place: Antarctica: Victoria Land, Pudding Butte sud | reverse complement strand
TACTACGCCAATGATCTCAATGCTCAGAGTCTAAAATATCCTTGATCCTCTCCGCAGCAGCCATCAAAGCCTCGCAGTAAGATTCCGTAAGACCCACAGCGCCCTGCACGAAGAAGAGACACCCCTCGCTCCCAATCTCATAGTGCACCCACACGCTCTCCGGGTCCGGCATGAAGAAGCCAGCCTCCTGTGCCATCAAGCCTTCCGAAGCGTCAGTCTTTATCTTCTTCGTGCTCGTCACTTGCATCATGTCCCACGTCGGATCCGTATATAGATTGGGCACCTGTTCATTGGCTTCAAGAATAGCTTCTCTTAACGCCTCAAGATGAGCTGCGAAGCCGCGACCGCGCATAATTCTTGTCATTGTACTTGTGTGGGCTTTCGCTGCTTCGCGAAGCAAGCGAAGATTGTCTGTTGTGGCAGTATTGGATCTAGCGGCTAATTTGCAGAAGGCTGCCATCGACGGAGAGACGACTTGCATCCAGTCGAGACGGCCTTTTCGAAACGTCATCGTCGTGATTGTTTCCCATGAGGGATACTGTTGCCCGTAATGGAGGTAGGACGCCAGTTGGATTGCAAGCTGGCAGCCGAACTTGGACGGTATCTTATGAGCGCGAAGAAGACCATTGTTCAGAATGGGGACCTCGAAGCGGACGAATTCAGCTGGGGAATAGGTTGCGTCGAAATGTTCCTTGACTCGCACAATTTCCGCATCAATGCAGTTGTCCGTCGTGAAACGGTATTGTTCTACGAGTTCTTCATACCCATTGCTAGGCTTTGCGACCTCTGAAGAGGGTTTTGTACCTGTAATAGCATCTGTGATAAAGGCATTTAGCGGCCTGACTGACAATGCATCGAGCATTGTATGCTCGCAGACATATCCGGAGACGCCATTTTGACACACTACAAACTGTAAGCTTTTGTCACTCCAGCGGTTGGCAGGATTGCCGAGAAGTAGTTGATTGCAACGTTGTGATGGCGTTTCGGGTGACTCGTCGTCAAGACAGACAACAAAAGCTGCAGCTTCTATCATGTCAATCAGTGCACGATTTTCCGTACTAGCTAAAATGACTTTTGCTCGAAGCACTGCCCAGCTATCCCGCTCGCTGGCAGTAAGTGTAGCTACCGCGGGCAAGCTTGCGTTCGATCGTTCAAGAACGCTCTGAAAAACTGCCTTGAGAGTGGCATGAGTGGTGGGACAACCATTGCTTGTAAACATAATCTTGAAGACATGCCCTTTTCTCAAAGCAACTAAGTAATCGTTGCTAGGATATTGACAAATCTTATCAAGGGTTTTGCTTGGTTGGCGATTGGTTTTGAAGAGCCATCTCAACGAGTTCATGCATAATAGCTCTTCATTTACGTACTGATCTTCAACATTCCCAGCATCCAGGATTTGTTTGAACTGCCAAGCAGATGCAACAATGATGGCAGCGCGTCCAGCTTGACTATGTGGCTCAATACTGGGGAGGTGACTGCCGTAGAAAGTACCGTATGGGTGGATAGGAGCACGTCTTCTCAAATACATGCCGTTGATTTGTAAGTCGAAGTGCCAATTGTCGACCTGGGGATCTAGAAGACGAAGCTCGAGTCGTTCCTGAAGATCTCGGCACTGAGAAGCTTGAACCTCACTAATAACGCGCGAGGTATGTGTGAAGTTCTCGTCGGTGAGAAAAGGCCGAGCGCTATCCAAGTAAAATGTTAACGTGTCTGGTAAATCTGGCAGAGGAAGTTTGGGAAGCGCAGTTTCTGCATTGCCACCTCTATTACCACTATAGATGACTGGCATTTGTGTTGAGCTATGACCATTAGAAGTGGTGTGATCGGTGAGTTGTGACCCTGGGTTATCGCTCGAAGATTTGGAGACTAGTTGGGATCTTAATGCCATTTTCTTGCCAAGGGTCTTCAGGCTAGGTTCATCGAGTATCTCGGAAGCGTGGACGGTCGTAGCAAACTCATGGGAGATCCAATTTTTGAGCTCAATGGCCGTCAAAGAGTCCACACCATAGTCCACTACGGGTTTTAGAAGGCTTATCGCTTCAGGTTCCAGTCCTATCAGACTAGCTAGATGACGACCTGTCGCTGCAGCGATGATCTTGCTTGCTTCGTCGACACTGTCAGCGTCCACAATGGAATCCTTGAGACGGACGCCATTATCCTCGGAGCTATCCTTATCATGCTTGCCAGAGGAGCTGCGCACGTGGACGAACATTGCACTTTTCATTGTAGGCGTCGGATGCGCAGCCTCGGCGATCGATGCGCCATTTATGCCTATCGCTACTTGTCCAAGTGCTTCCTTGCGCGCTTCTGGGGACATTGCATAACTTAAAACATTGAGCAGCTCAGCATCTTTCACTGGATACCAGCCTTGTCTAAGGAGGTTTTGAGAGCGAGCGCGACCTTCTGGGCCACCGTAAGCAGTACTGCTCTCTATCATACCAAGGTTGATCGATAGGCAATTCGTCTCTGATATATTGCGGTTCATGGCAAAAGTATCCTGATAAGTATTTCCCGCTGCGTAATTTCCTTGTCCCCTGCTACCAACAAGACCACTGAGGGAGGATAACAAAACAAAAAATTCAAGAGGTGAGTCTTGAAACGCTTCATTGAGGTTCCGTGTACCGTCCATTTTTGCTTTCAAGGGGACAAGAAAATCTTCTAGTGTCATTCGCTCCAGCACTGAGTCCTATAACCGCACGGGGTGAGATGAGATCACGCACACCACATTATTGGTGAGGTTAGGTGGACTTACCTGCAGAACCGCGGCAGACTGTATGATACCCTTTACTGGCGGCAAACCATCCTGCCGAAGGCGCGTTACTGTTTCCTCGACAACGGATCTGTTAGAAATATCACAAGCCGTAGTGCAAATCTGGACGTCTCTTGATGCCTGCCGAAGTTCGTCTTGGAGAGACTGTCCTTGCTCTTGACTGGTGGGCCTCCGTGACAGAATCAAGATGTTTTTGGCACCTCGTTTGGCGAGAAGGCGGCATAATTTCTGCCCAAGGTCTCCTAGACCCCCAGCAATGACATATGTTGCACTACTATCAAGTTGATATTCCGTTGAATGAAGCGCTGGATCCGCAATACCAAGGACCTTGGCTCGACTGTGCTTGTGCACATCGTACACAGCACCTTGATTTTGGCTTATGGTATTCTTTGCTTTGGAAACCTCTTCAGTATCGGTAAACACGACGCTCTTCGCGGACGGATAGGTAGCTGGATCCTGATTTTGGAGCATCGTTATGACACTTTCTATCAACATGGGCAGTCGCTCGAGATTCCGTACAAGCAGCACCGCAGGGTCAAAAGCGACGATTGTGACGTTCTTGTTCAAAGGTGACGAGACATGGGAGCATACTTCTTGGCTACTCGAATGCCTAACCTGGACGAAAATTCCCATGACGCCAACACAATCCCAGATACCGGGTCCTGAATCGGTGCACGCAGAATTGAAGACTACATCTACACCTTCGTCGACTCGATTCTCTAAAAGATGTCGCTGAAAATTGTTTGGTCGAACCAAGAAGATATTTTCTTTTGGGAGCTTGAGCTTCTCCGAGAGCATCAGCATCGCTAATCCTGATAAGACTGTCGCAAGTACGACCGCTCCAGCATGGCGCGCAATCGAGCAGGCGATCTGTCCAACATCGCTGTCTGCTTCATGGATCAATACACTCTGATCTTTTCTTAGCCCTGCAATGTCGATTAAAACATGGTATACACTCGCGAAATTGCTGGGTATAGTGGCCGCAACGGCCATAGGAATCGAGTCTGGTAGGAGAACCCCCTGCGTGCAGACGATACGCGAGGTTTTTGCGTATTGATTGCCTCTTGTTGTCCATGCACAGACACGTTGGCCTTTTTGGAAGCTTTTCGACGCACTCGAGCCTACGGCGCTTACATAGCCTGCGAAACCTTGAATCCCTGTACTTGAGTTGTGAGATGAACTAGCGAGCCCTGCGCTAATGTCCGCCGTTGTAAGAGAGTGCGCCCTAACCGCAATTTCAATTTCAGTAGGCCCAATCTCGTCTTCCAAAGCCTTGCCATGGCGTGCCAAGCTTGAGTCTACCTCCGAAAGTAGTCTCCAGTCACTGGCTGCTTCGATTGGTACAAGTCGAGGGATGAGTACTTGACCACTCCGGTAAATGTATTGTTGCTCATCAACAGGCTCAGCTCCTTCGTTGCTTCTCAAGGCCATCGATATTATTTTGGTGACCTTCTGCGCCAAGTCTGGCATGCAATGCTCAATAGCCTCTTGCACATCAAGATGAACAAATCTCAGCTTTTCATTCTCTGCACAGGCGCTGCGAGCAAAACCACTGATCAGACCTTTCTCGGGATTTCGAGCAGCTTCAACACTGCTTTGAATACTTATCCATAGTACTGTAGACGAGGACCCCATAATAGTGGCAATGCGTTTGAAGCGGTCCGCACTTGGACTTACTAACATGGGACTCTGTCCATTATCAATGATAATATAGGCCGCTTTGCTCAGACCATTGAGCGAGCTCCATGTAGACAAACGCGCCTCGATACCTTCAGAGTCGATTATGGCGCGTAGGGTCACTGCGAACGCTTTCAGCCCATCTTCGGCGACAATCTGGACGGGCTGCGGAAAGACTTGGGGATGGATGTCAACGGATTTAGACACAAGGGTAATGCCGGTGTTAGCATCCTCGTTTCGAGCTCCGTCAGGGTCAGCTTCGCGAAACCATGCAAGATCGCCAAATTCATGTTTCAGCAGAATTTGTTGCAACTCGTCCCTCTTTGGTGCTCTTGAATTCTCGAAACTGGCCATCAGTCTTCCATCGGGCCTTAGCAAATTCCGCATAGTTTTCATCATATCCTCGGACCAAGCCAATGACTTCTGCAGACCAGCGCAAATTATTACGTCATATGTGTTTCCATTACGCTGTAGTTGAGTCAGATCTTGTGTAGCGTCCAGACTTTTGAAGCTCAGCCAGCTGTTACCAGTCTTGAAAAGGCTCCTCAACCGCTCTGAAGACTCTGCTGTCTCACTAACAGCATGATAGCACACGGGAATAGGCAAACATCCATCGACGAGTACTTGAAGATTCGAAGCTATGTCTTCTGCGCTTCCAACTCCAAGATGCAGCACGGAAAGAGGCGGGTACTTGAAACGTAGTTGTCTCAAGAAACATGCTCTCGACATAACCACAGCTGGCTTAGCCATTGAAAGCGAACTATGCTCAACATCCGATTCCCAGATCATCCGGTAACTCATATGACGTGACGGAGAAAGTCCCGATGCAGATGTACGCTCTGCATTTCCTACTTTGCAGATCCGCAAATCCGAAATGGTCAGCAGTGCTTCAGACCTTGGCAGCCCGCCTATCCCGATGACGGTAATGCCGGCTCTGGCTGAGCGTAAGTCGTGAGTGCCCAAGATGGTCGTTGCAATTAGCTCTTGCCCTGGATCTTTCGGCAATTCGAGAGATATAGCCATGTGACGTATTGACACTGGCATGATAGAACCTTGACCACCGGTTTGTGCGTACAATGGCAATGCAGAGTGCATGATAGCATCTAGAGTCGTTGGGTGGATAACATGGGGTTGTTGGTAGTCACAAGGCATGACTGCCGCGATGTTGGGAACTCGAACGCGACCAACAGCCTCTGTCTCGTAAAGTCGCAGCGACTGTATGGCCGCAAAACAGGGACCATAGAGGTTACCGCCGACACGTAGACCTTGGTATATTTCCATGGAGCTTAGATCACGCGAGCAGTTGACAGGTATCTCATCTTGTGCCCCCTTCCCAATGGACACGGTACTGCTACCAATTTCGGCAAGTTCGCTCTCACTTCTGTCGGCTAAATTATCCAGCTCAAGTGTGGTTTGGCCCCGGCAATGTTCATGCCAGACTTCATCTGATGAGAGAGCAACGATACGGAATGTATAACAATTGGTATCAGCAAATTGACCAGCCTGGAGAGAAATCTGCAACTCCATCTTTGCAGGGGCTGGCGGAACAATTAGCGCCCTCAAGAAATTGACGTCCTGTAGTATAATTTTGGAGAACTCTTGTGGCGGCTGCTTCTCTCTGGTGAGTTGGTGAATTGCTTCAACCACCATGCAGACGTAGCCTGCACCTGGGAATGTAACTTGACCATCGACTACGTGGTCTGCAAGCCAGGGTAACGTATCCAGATCAATAATATATCGCCAGCTCGGCGCGATGGAGTTCATGCCCGGCATGCGCACACCCAGAAGCTCATGGTAGGGATGTTGCCGCTGGTTGTGCTCTCGACTCAGCCGAGATTCACACCAGTATGCTTTGGAGTGGTCCCATGAATAATTAGGTAGGTCTTGTAAAACATGTCGTTTGCCGTTGATGCCGGTCAGCGAATTGGCGGCACCAATGTTGACTTGATGTCCCATTTCCCACATCTTTCCTCCTAGCACCAAAATGCTACGCAGAGCATTACGGTTTCTTTCTAGAGTTGGAAGATAGCGATACTTGAGATCGTCAGAGGCGTATGTGAGGGTCTGTCGTATTGGACCGCTTAGGCTGCTGTGCGGACCAATTTCGACAAAAACATTTGTCGGTTGACTTGTCGTTCGGGCCAGCATAGCTTGATTCCGGCAATACTCATCCAGGGCATCGCGAAAACGGACTTTGGAGACAAGGTTTTCGATCCAGTATGCTGTATCAAAGTTCCCTACCTTTTGCTTCGCAGTAACACTTGACAAAAACTTAACGTCATCCCGTGGAACTTGCACCTTCACGTTGCCCAATAAGCAACGATATTGATCTGCCACCTGCAGCATGTGCTGAGAATGATACGCAATGTCCACATTCAGCCTTCTACAAAATATCTGTCGTCCATTAAGAATTTTCTCAATCTCGACAATCGCAGGTTCGTCCCCAGAGAGAGTCGTACTTGAAGGGCTGTTGGCGCAGGCCACTTCAACAAGGCCGTTACTTAGATTCGTCAGAAAGGGCAAGACTTCTCTTTCGCCGAGGCCAACAGCAAGCATAGCACCCCTGCTTGAAATATTTTTCTTACAGATACTGGCAATCTGACTGCGGCAGTATGATAATCTTAGAGCTTGTTCATGAGATACTATGCCAGCAGCGTAGGCAGCACCGATTTCGCCACTAGAATGGCCAAGCACCATTCTTGGACTAATGTTGATGCTGGCAAGAAGGTCCACTAGTGCAATCTGAAGGGCGGTGCTCGCCGGCTGTGCGATCTGACTTTCATCCATCCGCGAAGTCGCTCGGTTTTCAAGCAATTCACTTTGAAGACTCCAAGAAGTACCGAAGTCTCGTAATATCATATCTGATTTTTGGATGGAGGCTGAGAAGGGTGATTCGAAGGACATCAGCTCCCGTCCCATGGCATACCATTGAGCGCCCTGGCCGGTAAAAATGAATGCAACCTGAAGCTCTTCTGCGACTTTTATTGGTTGTGGGGAGTTTTGCCCCAGAGCATCCATGAGCTCCGAATGATGTGCTGTTACCGTGCTGTACCGCCATTGCATCATGGACCGGCGACTTGCAAGAGTGTACGCCAAAGCATGTTCATAAGCGGGAAGATCAATACGAGAGAAAGCCCAGCGTCGGAGCTTTGCTGCTGTCTCTAGTAAAGACTGCTCTGAAGACGCTGACAGAACGAAAAGGAGAGGATTTTCGATGTCTCCGCCTGGCCGAGAAGGTACGACCTCGGCCGGTGTGATGCCATTCTTGCTCGCCAGCCCCGGCAGGCAGTCTTTGCCGAACTGCTTCTTGGAAGTCGAGACGCCAATTGCCGTGGCCAGCAGCGTGATCTCTCCTGTTTCCATGTCTCTAGTACTTTCAGATGCTGACTCCAAGATAACGTGTGCATTGGTACCACCATAGCCGAAGCTGTTTACCGAAGCTTGGCGTACTTCAGCTGGCCAAGGTGTAGTCTCCGTTGGTACCTACAAACGTTTAATGAGTGTCGGTGTTTGAGAGCTCGGATATCATCTGACCTTCATCTTCCATGTTTCTAGATCAAGACCTGCCTTCAGGTTTTGAAAGTCCGACATAGGCGGAATAAGACCCTTTTCTAAGATAAGAATAGTCTTGATGAAGCCAGCTAGACCACTGGAGCTTTCTAGGTGTCCAATGTTTGATTTGATACTCCCGAGATAGAGCTCGTTGATCCTTAGTTTCTTGTTGCCACAAAAGACATTCGCAATACTATGCAGCTCAGCACGATCACCCGCAGCGGTTCCTGTACCATGCGCTTCTACGTAACATGTTTTCCCAGGGTCAAGACCCGCCCGGCGGTAGATAGAGGTCTGCAAGCGCTGTTGGGCTTGCTGGCTTGGCAAAGTTATGCCGTTTGTCTTCCCGTCTTGACTGACTGCGGTGTTGCGGATGATAGCTCTTACGTTGTCCCCTGCTTGTAGAGCGTCGTGAAGGCGCTTCAGTACGACGCTAGTGACACCTTCGCCCCTGCCATAACCAGCTCCTCGAGAGTCAAATGGGTAAGATCGTCCAGTATCACTGAGCATGCTGCAACAGGAGTCAGTATAGGTCGACGAAGCTGAAAAACGACCACTCACTGCAAATTACTCATTCCTATCATTTGATCTGGACTCAGAATAAGATTTACGCCTGCAGCTACTGCCATGCTTGTTTCTCCGGCGCGTAAGCTCTGGCACGCCTGATGGAGTGCAACCATGCTCCCCGAACACCCTGTATCTAAGGTCATCGAAGGACCTCTTAGATCGAAAGTGTACGATATCCGATTGGAAATAATGGCTTCGCCGGTTCCAGTAGTCTGATATTTGGGCAAGGTAAGAGGGTCTTTATATAAATTTCGATCGTAGTCTCGAGTAAACAGTGCAGCATAGACTGCAGTGTCCGAGCCCCGAATCTGCTCCAGTGTCAGACCTGCATTTTCAAAGGCTTCATATGTAACTTCAAGCAGCAAGCGCTGTTGGGGGTCCAAGGCTTTTGCCTCGGCTGGAGAGACACCAAAGAACGCGGCATCGAAAGCAGCTACATCTTGTTCCAGGAAATGACCACCACGGTGGTTGTTCGTGCCATTATGATCCGGGTTGGGATGATAAAAAGCGGCCTCATTGTATCTTCTGGCCGGCACAGGTGACCAAGCATTCTTTCCCGCAGCTAGCAATTCCCAAAGAGTTTCGGTGTTGCTGACGCACCCTGGGAGGCGACAACCAATACCGACAACAGCAACTGGAGTCGGCGGTTGTTCTGTCATGGCGTCATGCGGTGGAGAAGGTAATCATAGGTATATCTGTAGATACAACTCAAATCATCAACGATCTTTGTCGTCGAAGGAACCACAGTTCGCGATGCTGGGCGTGCTCCAGATCTTAATTCATCCCATCGCAGTTGATAATGGGAGACACGCAGGAGCCGAGCGGCGACTCGTGCTTTACAGCTAGACAGCTCATGGTGACAGGGTGCGTGTGGAAAGGGGCTCTGGCAAAGACCTGCCCAATCCAATCAGGTGTGGTGTGTCGAAGCGGCCGCACTTGACCTTGTCGTTGACTGACCACCCCGTCATCCTGTCGCAGACTCCGCCCAGCAGCATTGGGAGGCTTTGCTGTCAGCTTCAAGGCAGCCATGCTTTTCCCGCAAGGTGTAACTCGGTTTGTCGCGGCGTTCACCGGTGTCGCCCGTGGTCGAAGGAGCCGAGGAGGGGTTGCTTCGCAGCTCTGCCAGCAGCTACACGCTCGTTGGTACAGCAAGCGCTCGTATCCACAGGGATTTCCCTCCAATGGATGTACTGGAAAGTTTTGAAGTTGTGGTAGCACCGCTCGCGTTATGCGTAGGATGTCGTCCGCTCTGGCATACAGCCTAGCATCGTATAGTATCATCCTCGGCCTAGAAGTAAAATTTCGTAATTTACTCTAGCGGCTGTCTAGCTCCATTTTGACGCATTTTAATTGGATGGGATAAGTAAGTCTAACGGCAGGCAAGCGTGCCACAACACCATCTCTCACTTGCACTGCACTTCATGTCATCCCTGCGAATCCTTCAGAGATCCACTCGCTCAGCTCGCATACTAATTCGAAAATTGCTCAAAAAGGCAGCGAGAGCTGAAATGTATTTACCAGACCACGTCTTGGGGGGGCAAGTCACGCGCACTCATCATTGGTTCTGACGCCTCTTCGAAGTCGCGGTTACCAGCAAACAGACAGCAGCAGCGCCAGCAGATCTTTGAGAAGCTACAGCGAGTATCCTTGCTGTTGATTGGTCCTTTTCAATGCTGACATCATTGCAGTAGAGTAGGCCAATTCTGTGGGTTACGCAGAATGTAGCCCTGAACTGCCGATCGGGGACAGCAGATGCATAAGGCCCTCTAACCGTATTCTCGATCGAAAAGGGAAATTCACGTCCGTTGTGTGTGGGATGGCTAATAATACTTCTTGTTCTCTCCGATTGAAAGACTTCGTTGCAGGGCTATTCATTCTGCAAAGGTCTTCTATCTTAACAAGCTTATGCTGGGCCGGAGGCTATAGGAGTGATTACGATGACTACCTTGCCCACAGCGGACAGCGACCATGAAATCCTCGACGTCGAGAATTCCGAGAAGAGTCAAGCTGAAGTCGGAAATCGCCCACAGTATCCTTGTGGTTTCAAGTTCGCTCTCCTAACCATCGGGCTGATGGCAGTAGTCTTGGTGCTCGCTCTTGATAATTATATAATAGGTGAGTGGAATAGGCATCTTGTGGCTGTGATGCGCAAGCTGAATTGAAAAAGCTACGGCCACTCCCACAATCACTACTCAGTTCAAAGATCTGAATCTTGTGGGCTGGTATGGTAGTTCCTACTTCCTAACGCTCATGGCATTCCTCCCTGCTTTCGGACAACTATGCACGCTATTCCCTGTCAAGATAGTATACCTTCTTTCCATCGTGGGGTTCGAGCTTGGATCCATCATCAGCGCTTCAGCACAAAGCTCGATAGCCTTCATTATCGGACGTCTTATCTCCGGTGCCGCTGGTGGTGGGCTCTGGTGCGGGACTTTGACCCTGATGGGCCATGCAGTTGCTCCGAGTAAGAGGCACCTATACGTGTCAGTGGTGACTAGTATGTAGGGAGCAGCTTCTGCTGCAGGTCCATTACTTGGAGGTGTTTTCACCGACTCACGAAAATTGACGTGGAGGTTCTGTTTTTGGTTGAATCTGCGTAAGTGGCTAGCAATTCACAGAGTCTGATCGACCGCTAACGTTTACAAAGCCATTGGATCGGTAGCTTTCGTCATAATTGCATTCGCTCTTGAAGCCATTCCTCCGCCACCACAGGCTCTGTCCTTGACCCTACCACAAAAGGTTGCTCGACTGGATATTCCAGGAGCTGTGCTCCTCGCCGCAGCTTTAGCATGTCTACTGCTTGCGCTACAGTGGGGAGGTACCACATACGCCTGGTCCAACTTAAGAGTATGGGGCTGTCTTCTGGGCTTCGGTCTTCTATTCATGGCTTTTGCGTTACTGCAAGTTAAACTCGGAGACAGGCAAGTTTCTTTCAACACCCTTTCCAATGACCACCTAATGAAATCGATCTCTAGGGCCACAATTCCCGGTCGCATAGTATTTAAGCGCACCGCTGCCGCCGGGTGCGCCTTCACAATCTTTATATCCATGGCCATAGGCGTACACGTCTACTACCTTCCGTTCTATTTCCAAGCTGTCCTTGGGAATACTGCTTTACAGTCTGGGATTCGCACGTTACCCTACCTAATGGCTCTTCTTCTTACCCCCATGATAAGCGGTATTTTAATCACTCTTGTCGGCTATTATGTCCCCTTCATGCTTGTGGGATCTACTCTTATTTCCATTGGCTCTGGTCTCTTGTTCACATTAAGTCCCCATAGCTCGAAAGGACAGTGGATTTCCTACCAGATTTTGGCTGCGTTTGGAGCCGGTCTATGCCGGCAAATTGCTTTCAGCGCGGTACCGCTCGTTCTTCATGAGGATGACCTCGCCACAGCTAGTGCGCTTGTTGCCTTCTGCAATAGTCTTGGACCTACACTAGCCATTGGCATCGGGCAGTCGATATTCACAACTTCTTTCGTGCAGCAAGTATCGTCCGTGTCAAGCATTGACGTGAAGGAAATTCTCACCATCGGAGCTTCAAACCTGAGCGCCTTTGTCTCCAGTTCGCAGCTCGGTATCGTGGAGCAGGCTTTCAACTATGCACTCACTAGAGCCTTCATACTGTCGACGGCTAGTGCGGGTGCTGCATTCTGCTGCAGTGCGGCGATGGAATGGATCAATGTTAAGAAGAAGGACTAAGAAGCGTACTTCAGCAGCATACAAGGCTTAGTAGGAAAAAGCACGACGGTAGCTACACCGCCCGACTAAGTGCACGAATAATGCATAGCTCCACATAGGGCGACTGTGCTATTCGTGTCGCGCAACAGTTGGATCTGGCCGCGGGCTTGGGAGCACAACTCCGGGCCGTTGAATGCTACAGGATCAAGGCTTTTCTCTGCTTTCCAACCATGTCGAGGAAGCGAGAAGGCCCTAATATGCTGGTACACCATCGCGATTCCTACTTGAATGGACAGGCGAGCTCCGGCTGACTGTAGCTCAGATCATTGCTATGGCGCAAAAGCTTCTACGTGCAGAGCGCAGTCGTCAATTCCTTACTTGAGGAATCCTGCAAAAGCTTCTTATCCGTTTGACATTGTATTATATAACCACCCCTTAGGGCTGTCTCTGCTCTCGGCCACTGGTTATCATGCCAGAGTTGTCTCCAAACTCTTCATGTCCCTCCACTCCGATATGGATACTTGTCGTGCGCAATATATCCGAACGACTCTTGGTATCGTTCTCAAGCTTTAAAAAACCTTGGTTTGAAAGCCCCGAACTGGTCTTCAGTGGTATATCACCGCTGTTCCCACTTTGTGCATTGTGTGTTATCTTGGCCACCCAGCGTCCACGCCCTATGCGTTCCAATAGAGGCCGGTACGTCATCACGCAGGCGGAGATCAGATAGATTCCGGCTTCGATCTGAGTCCATATTATAAGGTCGACGGCAGTCCAGGTACCGTCGATGAAGGAATTGTTTTGGAAAAAGGTGGCAAAACGAATGATAGATGTAACAAGGCCGCTAAACCCCCAAGATTAGTTTGTACTTTCCAATTAGTATATGAATCACTTACAAGCTGCCGATAACAAATGTAAGCGTCAAACCGACCTTCAAGCGTGTTGTGGTATGCAGGTTCCATACTACCCGAATCGGAAGCACCAGCATGACAATATCCGTCAGGATATTTGGGATGCTCCCCCATCGAAAAAAAGCTTCCTTGTCAATGCAGTGTTTACTTGCAAGCTTGGGGCTCCAATTTGCAGAAAACGGAACGCAAGCGGCAAAGGCGGTCACGACTGTGGATATGGTGAGCGCAACCAGGACGGCCATCAGAATATGGACAATGAGCCGAATGGCTTTGGGAGGGAATAATCGTCGATAGAGGGCCAAGATACCAAGCTTCGGTATGTTGACTCCGGCAAAATAGAGAGTTGAGATTGCGACAAGATATTTCCCCCAGACAACGACCTTGTCTGGGTCGGTTTTCTCGAGATAGGGCGTATGATAACCGACTCCGGCGTGTTTTACAGCACCTAGATGTAGGGACACGTCATGCCTAATTCGAGTATTGAGGCATTTGGAATCTCACCAATACTAACGCCTGCTTGGCACATCTGCAGAACGAGCGAAGTAACGATAAGAATATCGTCTAACCCCCACGAGCCATCGACCAAGTAGCGAGAGAGATATCTCAATGCGACACAGAAGATCTGGACATGTACAAAGACGGCGGTGAAAATCAGCAATCTGTTGCCAGAGTATGCAGACGCGTATAGGGATTCAGCTGCCATGGCCCGTTGATGAGTAGTTCGGACTTTTGAGATCGAAGTTCTTCCCGACGTTTGTGATGAACAAAGTTGGTGGGAGGCAGTTCTTCACAGGTTGAAGAGCCTTAAAGCTGGTCAGATGGACATGCACTGCGCAACGGTCAAAATTCGACCTTCAATCTGCGACCGATGGGGAAGAACGGCGAAAATCCATATCGGTGCACCACACCGTTGTCCGTGCCTCATCCTTGATTAAAGTATCATTTGTAAGGGGCGGAGCGGGGCGATTCGTACTTGCATCTCAGCCTCCATTAGCACCAACCACCGATCTCAAGTTCTCAACGCGCTTGTCGACGGGGACCGTTACTGAAGCACTGAAGCTGGACGTTAGCATAGATTGTCCAATCAGGTGGGGCGATACGGTCATGTGTCGTACGCGCTGCACGTGCTGGGGAGGAGGAACATGAACATGAATCCTTCCTGGGTCAGAAACAGCCGTTTTGTATCAAAACGGCCCCACCCTGTCATGCTAGTATCGAGTCTAGCGGGATTGCCTGCATAAAGTACGGTAGCCTGCCGCCTGCCGGCATACGGGAAAAGCCTTTGCCCTAGATCGGGGGAACGCATATCCACCAGATTTACATTGGTGGAACATAGGGCAGCGAATGAAGACTTAGAACGGTAGTGATCAACGGTCCGACCGTGCCAAGGCTTCCCACTAGGCAATCACATTGCATTGCCAGAGCCACAAGGAGCTTGGCCTCACCTGGGTTACTCTTTGCTTGTGTCTCCACGATAAAAGATTATGTATGTCGTCGCCACTTACGTTGTTGCATACGTAGTCTAATGTAAGTCGCTGCAACGGGCTTCTCTGATATTATCCTGGCCCTAGTGCACAAGACACACTCTCTCGTATTACTAACTCCCTGGATCTCTTAATTGAAGCGCTGTGGCTCAAAAGGACGGGCGAGGAGACTATCGCTCGTCAAAATAACCGCCATGAAGATTTCCCCAGCACACAATGCGGGCATCCCACGCATGACCGAAGCCCTGGTACCCCATATTGTTGATCATCGAGCTTCCACGCATCCTGACGTGCTTTACTCTGAATATCCCGTCTCCTGTCTCGAGTACGAGCAAGGGTATCGCCGGATCACCTACGCTGACCTCGCAAACGCCGTTAATGGAATTGCGTGGTGGCTGTACAGGACTCTGGGGCCCGGACAGAACCACGAGGTACTGGCTTACATCGGGCCGAATGACCTTCGATATCCAGCCTTGATTCTTGGAGCTGCAAAAGCCGGTTACGTGGTGTGTTACGCTTCTGCCATAAGTGAGAAGATAGGAAATTGATTAAATCAGATGTTTCTTACCTCACCTCGAAACAGTATTGCTGCTCATATCAACCTTCTTGAGCAGCTAAACTGCAAGAAGATACTGGTGCCCGAACCAAAACCGCCCCCTGTGCTTGCTTTGCTTGCTGTTCATCAGCTGGAAGTGGTGCCAGTACCTACCGTCGATGATTTACTGCAACCGAGTC
>JAABUL010005624.1_pt1 | contig 15374 bp, 12 predicted proteins | sample 5559151 | NCBI WGS metagenome assembly JAABUL01 (sample SAMN10711876, study PRJNA513368) | rock metagenome | isolation source: Antarctica rocks | place: Antarctica: Victoria Land, Pudding Butte sud | reverse complement strand
GAGGTGGCCCCAGTCGGGGTCCAGGATGTGGAACGAGTAGTGATGTGTTTGTCAAGGTAAAACCCGGCCATTCGATACGCTAAAAGTCGGCCACGTCATCACGCGCCCCTCGGCCGCGTGCCACGTCAAAAGCGACCGCCGTCTGTCCACCGTCAGCAGGGTGGTCCCCGTGCCGCGCGGCCTCCCCGCTGTCTCATGACATCCGCCGCCGCTCCCGGAGCGCCCGCATCCGTTCACGCGTTTGTGCGCGCCTCCGCTCCTCCTGGCAGAGGTCGCAATAGGACGGGGTGCGCTCCCGCTCGAAGCGGATGACGGTGAAGCGCTCGCCGCACTCCTTGCAGCGGACCCTGCGTTCTTTCATACGCTCCTCCCCGGCACACGCCAACCACTTCCGAGGGGTGCCGCGCTGTGGTGACGCTTTTGTGGGCTGAGAACGGCGTCACTCCTCATCGCCCCTCCCCTCCGTCCACACGGGGAGCGCCTCCCGCCGTGTGTCTCCGGCCTCCGGCCGCCCTGTGTGGCGCGCTCGTCCCCCGTCCGCCTGGCGTTGCATGCTCTGGCGGAAGCGATAACTCTCCCCCTCCAGGAGCAGGATCGTCGAGCGGTGGACCAGGCGATCGAGCAGGGCCGCCGTCATCCGTTCATGACCAAACACCTCCGTCCAGTGCGCGAAGTCGAGGTTCGAGGTGAGGCCCACGCTGGCTCGTTCGTGGCGGTCGGAGAAAAACTGAAAGAGCAACTCCGCCGCCAGATGGGAAAAGGGCAAATAGCCCACCTCGTCGACCAGGATGAGATCGAAGCGGCGGAGTTGCGCCAGGAGCTTAGGCAGGCGCAACTCCTGCTGGGCCAGTTCCAGTTCGCTCGCCAGCGTCGCCGCCGTGCGGAAGAGCACGCGGTAGCCACGGAGGCACGCCGCGCGCCCCACCCCGAGGAGGAGATGCGTCTTGCCTAAGCCACTTGGACCCAACAACAACACATTCTCATGCTGGGCGATGAAGGCGCCCTGCGCGAGTTCGAGCACCTGTGTCTTGGGCAGCGCGGGCACGGCGGAGAAGTCGAAGTCCTCCAGGCGCTTCTCATAGGGGAAGCGGGCCTGGACGAGGCGGCGCTGCAGTTGGCGTTCCTCGCGCTCGATCACCTCGTGATCAAGCAACACCTGCAGGTAGCCCAGGTAGCCGGCGTTCTGCCGCTCGGCGTCACGGGCGAGGGTCTGGTAATCGCGCGCGATAGCCGGCAGTTTCAATTGCTTGAGGTAATTGCCGATGATCGCGGCCTGGGCGTCGGCGTGTGGGTGTGGCAGCGTCGTCATGCTCATGCCTGTCCCTCCCGCCGCGCCTGCAGCAAGCGGTTGTAGCGCTCCAGGTCCGGGCGTGCCTGGGCCTGCTGGTAGGCCGGGTAGGCCTGGGGGTCGAGCGGCTCCGTCGCCGGGGGCTGCTCGCCGGCCCACACCAGGAGTTGGCGCACGGCATCGGCGCTGTAGCTCTCGTTGGCGGCGGCCAGATCAAGCGCCGCGCTGACCTGCGGCACGCTGTAGGTCAGGCAGAGGTGCAGCACGCGCGCGAACTCGCGGTTGCCGTCGGTGTGACGCGCCACAAGCGCCCGGCGGTAGGCCTCCCACTGCGGCGGCAGGTCGCCGTTGCGCAACGCCGAGGCGAAGGGCACCGCGAACGGCTTCTCTAAGAGGAGAGGCACGTAGTGACGGAAGTCCTCGATGACCTGTCCCCGTCCATAACTCCGGGCATGGTCGGCGACGCGCGTCTCGCCGGCGTAGACGCGCACGCGGAAGGGATCCGCTTTGAGCGTGAGGCGCTGCCCGGCGTAGCGCGTCGGCACGGAGTACGCGTTCGTTTCGAAGCGCACCCGCCCCGTCGATTGGACGACCACCTCGCGCAGCGTCCCCACCTCCACCGGCCGCTCCGGTAATGGCAGGAGGGCGGGCCGCTCCACGGCCAACAGGTCGGCGATGGCGTCGACGCGCCCGCCCATCGTGCGCGCCTGGTCGTCCCGACAGTCCTGACGTAAGCGCGCGTTGAGCTCCTCCAGGCTGGCGACCTCCGGCACCGGGACGAGATAGGTCCGCCGTCCATAGCCAACGGCATTCTCCACGGAGCCTTTTTCCCATCCGGCCGCCGTGTTGGCGAAGATGGCCTCGAAACGGTAGACGCCGCGGAAATGCGTGAATGCCGCCTGCTCGGTCCGCGTGTGGCCGCGCAGAATCTCCCGCACGGCCGGCTTGAGGTTATCGTAGACGACCGTGGTCGTGACCCCACCCCAGAACTCGAAGGCGTGACGCTGGCCCAACAGGAAGGAGTCTTGCCGCTCCGTCGGGAAACACTCCAGGAACAGCGCCCCCGAGTAGCGGAGTCGTCCCGCCAGGAAGGGGATCTCGACGTGCCTTCCGTCGAGCACGACGACGGCGTGGCCGAAGTCGAACTCCGCCCGCTCGCCGGGATTAAAGGACAACGGCACGTAGGCGGTCTGTCGCTGGGGGCTGCGGAGTTGGCGCACCGTCAGGCGCACCGTCGACTCCCCCACCACAATACCCTGACGCCCTAACTCCAGCCACATGCGGTGCGCCGTCCAGCGCTGTTTCGGCGCCCACCGCTGCAATCCCTCGTTCTCTTTGAGCCATCCTTCTATAGAGGGCACGATGCGCGCCCGCGCCGGCGCTTCCCGCGCTTTGCGCCGCGTGTATCGTCGCTCCGTCCCCTCGGCCGGCTCCCGCAGCAGCGTCGCCACCATATCCCGCGACACGCCGAAGTGCGTCGCGGCTGATCGTTGTGAGCGCCCTTGCATGAGCACCCACTCCCGTATATCATCTCTCAAGGCCACTGTGTACACCTTTCCGTCGTCCCCTTTCTCCAAAGATTGCACCCTTTAGAGCGTAGGGGACGGCCGTACAGAGTGGCCGACTTTTATCCTGCCGTTTGGCCTGCTTTTATCCTAGCGATCACACCGTAGGCGGTGAGGCCGTCGACGTAGGCGATGCGCACGGCCGCGCAAACGGCAGCAGGCACACTGGCGGCCCGCTCGCATCGCCTGGCCACAGCGATACACAATCTGTGTCCGCGCAGCTCCGGGCGACGCTTTCCTAGTTTACCGACTCCTCATCGGCTTACACCAGGCGGAATCACCGTAGCATTCGCCGATCAAGGGAAGCCAGTTGGGTACCAGCGCACATGAGTAGATGCACAGCGTTCAAGGTTTTCCCTGTCTGATCATCTACTTCCTCCTCAATGAGACTCTCCCATATACGATCGCATGCGCATGTGTGATCGTCCTCTTTGCCGAGAGCAAACTTCTCGTCACAGTCCCAGCACCACACATGGTAATCATGGCAGGCGTCACACTTACCTGTATAAACAATTGCCCATAGATCATCTATAGCGAGGTGATGTTGAGCATCCCACAGTACCAAGCCGTTTCGTGTACACGCTTGGCTGCTGGCGCACGTCCCGTAGCAGTCCTCGAAAGCGGCTCGCCAATCCCTGTTCTCCACCTCTTCTAATGTCAAGAGCGCAATGGTTATAGCGTCCTGGGCTCGTCGTCGCGCCCCTTCGGTCCATCCATTCGGGCAAACGATGACACCTCGCGCGGCGCGACAGTCGCGCATCATCGACTCGAACGATTCGACATCCTTGATGTCCACCTTGCCCCTGTATCGCTTTGCGTCCACGATGATGCGTTTAGAGAGATCGTCGCCCCACCGCGCATCGAGAAGAGCATCCACTTGTCGGAAGGTTCCGCTTATCGTACCGACGATGCGAGCGTTTGGGGTGACGGACACCTCAATACCCTCGTTCTCGGCCAGGAAGGCGGCAACGACCCGCTCGTAGAGCTTCCATTCGGGCTGTTTCATCAAGGGCATCCTTTCGATAACTGGTGGAAACCTAGAACGGCATGGCTGTCGCCTACCGGATGTGTCTCGCGTTGCCAAGGAACATCGAAAGCCGATGCGCTAACGCATCCACACCACGCCAGAGGTTGAGGGTTCTGCGCCTTTCTGCTATCGCTCTTCACTAATCTACCACCACCTCGTCAATCGACGTCTTCCTACAAACTCGCTCCAAATGTCCCCACTACATCGGTGATCGTGGTGTAAGGCGTCACATTAAGTGACGTCTTACAGGGGGTGCGGGCGAGCAGGGGACCCCGCCGCCGACCGAGCGCCGAGCGCGTGTCAGAGCGGCCGTGTGGATTATGCGTTGCGCGTTGTGGGACTACGCGCTACGTGTATGACGATTAGATAGTTAGGGGAGAGCATTGTCCCAGGCACCAACCCCAGTCCTTGCCTCGGCCGTAGCGCCGGGCCGCATGTCGCCCTACTACAAGAACAAGTGGATGGGCCTTCGACCGCGACGAGGCCCCGCCTGCTGTATGGACGCGGCGAGTCTCGATACCCTCATCACCTGGCTAGAAAATGTTCTAGTGAGCGGTCTCCCCGGTGCCCCTCGGCCGACCGTCATCATCAAGGTGTATAGGTCCGGTGCCGTAACCCGAGCGGCCTCCGGCGCCGAACTGACAACGAACCCAGCGGCCCCGGAGCGGGCGAATAGCTTCGTCGTCCGGCTGTCGGTGCGCACGCCGACGGCGCGGCGGAAGATTCGCATCACATGCGTACTAGCCCAGACGACGTACCGCGTCAACGGGGACGATGAGCAATGGGTACGAACAGCCTACGGCCTCGTCGCTGGGCTCGTCGCCACCCACAGGGCCGCGTTCGCGGCCCTGCGCGCCCCGCAGTTTATCCTGGGGACACTTGGGTTGTGCTTTATTCTCTTCGCGGCAGGCTTCCTCATCGGCGGCAGCTACGCCTTCCGCAACCATACTCCGGTAAACCCCTTTCTTGTCTTCGCCCCCATCGTCGCGGGATACGTGCTCCTCGGCTATCTGTTGCTGGGGCTCGTGCTCGCCCCTAAGCCGCTCATAATCAGACAGGGGCAGCACGGCCGATGGCGACGCCGCGACACACTGATCGCCTTATGCACGGCAGCACTAGCCGTGGCACTCATCCTGTCTAGCCGCCTTCAAGACCCCGTTCGTGCTGACGCACTCGCGGCGATGGGCGTCGTCTCGGCGATAGTGTTCGGGGTGGCCAGCTGGTATGCGGCCCGTGCAGCCCATCCATGACCGGGCAAACATTGCGGGAAGGCGGCGAGTTGCAATAAGCCGGTTCCCCCTGGGTCCGATCGACGCGCCAATCCGCAATGCCCGCAGGACTAGGAGTGTGCCAGGGATCGCGCATCCGCCCCGCCCACCCACAACAACGCCGTAGCGCGGGGATAAGGACACCATGGGCGTGCATGTGGACCTGCACGAGCATACGATTATCATAGTGCTGTACACGAGGAGGGCTGACTGACGAAATGCTACCCGTTGAAATGCTGGTGCGGGCACTGGAGAAACATCGGCCTCTTCAAGAGGATGTTTGCCTTTGCCATGATTGGTTATCATCCCTTCCTGAGGGACCTTATACTCCTCTCGATGTTCCCTTCCCCACAGCACTACGTTGGTTGCTAGATCGGCACCACAAACTGTGGCGAACCGACGATGCGAGTGTCTATCCTTGGCCGCCTGAGCCGCGTGGCGGTTGTCCGATCCTAACGGCGGATTTACCCTTCGAGTGGATAGAGGACGCAGTGCGCATCGCGGTTAAGGCCAGGCGATGGAATGCCGACATGATCGCGGCGACGCTCCAAAAGCCGGCCCTGCCGTTAGCGGCTGCGGTAGTCGCTTGCGAATTCGACGCGATGACATTCCATCCCATTGAAGGTAGTCATCCTATGGCCTCACCAGATGATGGTCGAGCATTTGCATTCATGATTTTCTTGCCAGCACCTGCGCAGGATTATCGATCTAGGGTGTCACAGAAAGATATCAACAGAGTAGTCAAGCGGAACTGGCCCGTCATCCAAAAGTTCCTGGATGGCCTACCAACTACAGCTCCCCCAGAGCATCCAACGAACATCGTGGACCACGTAGAAATTTACAATGCGTGGTGGGAGCGCAAGGGTCACGGCTGGACCGAAGAGCGGTTCGTTGCCGCCCTCTCTAATCGCTACCACGAGGATCATTTCAGTCTGCAGCAGTGGCCCACGCCCCCGAGCGAGAAGAACGCGCGCAAACAGTTAAAAGCCGCCAGCAAGTGGTTGGAGCCTGAAAGCGAGCCGCATACGCCGCCCTGGCTGGAACTTAACTCCGGTATGAGTAAAGGGGGTTAAGAAGTCGAGGTACTCCTGCGCATCATGGTGATGAAAGGAGGACTAAGCATGACTGTCGAGATCTTTATTGCGAACGTCGCGGCCGGTGTCATCGCATCCCTCATCTACGCAAGCGTCGCTCGCTTGTCTCGCAGGCACGACCGCTAGCCTGATGGGATGGTCTGGGGCAGCTCGTTGACGAGACCGACGATCTGCTAGCCACACCGTTCCTCATGAGACAGATAATGTGGCGAGGCGCCTACATCGCTACTGCAAGGCGCGCGTCGCTCTTCGTCGAGTCACACTGTATGCTCATGGGGGAGGCTTGAGGTATGGGGAAAAGGAGTGACTTCGGAGAGAACTGGGCCGTAGTTGTCGCGCAGTGGGGCCTCGGGACGCCTTTGCCCATCGTCCCAGATGATGGCTGGAGCGCCCTCGGTGCCCTCGAACGTCTTTATCCCGCACACCTGGATCGCATCCTCATTGATGGCGCGAGAGGGGTCTGGGTGCTATCCCCGCTCATCGACTTGGGCCGCGTCCTCGCCGCGTGCGAACACCTCGACGGGTTCGGCCCTGTGCTCGCCCGTCTAACGGCCGAGGACAAGGGGGGCGACGGCCGCAGGGCCGCCAGGGCCGAGTTGCACTTCGCCGCCCTGCTCGTGCATTTGGGCTATCGCCCCCGCCTCGAACCGACGCTAGGGACGCGCACGCCCGACGGCGTTATCGCGACGGACGCCGGCGACGTGTACTACGAGGTGATCGCCCCGACGATCCTGGGGGTCCAGCGGGACGCACTGCGCGAGATACAAGGGCCGTTGGACGCGTTGCTCAGGACGGGCCATAAACGGCAGGAGCGGAGCGGTGACATCAACGTTATCCGCGATGACATCGATTGGCTCATGCAGCCGGCCAGCGTCTATGTCGAGGTGTCGAATAAGCGGGGTGCCACCCTGCTCGACGCCGAGAGCATGCACTTCCCCACGGACACGATGAACTTGGTGGCCATGGACGTGTCCGCCGCGCTGCCGTTCGGCTTCGAGCCGTGGGTCCCCTTCATTGCGAACCGGTTCCAGCCAAGCCTTAACCGCCGCCTCGCGCTGTCGCCCTCGTACAGACCTACAACCGCGCGCCCGCGATTATCCAGCAGTGTAGCGTCATCTCCAATCCCCACGCCTACAAGCCGCTGCCTCGCGGTTTAGTAGACGGCCTGCACGGGTTAGATTGCCGTGCCCCGCACGGGACCCAGTAAGGGAGAGGGCGCTACCAACAGCCGCGCAGAAGGCGGCAGGCACACCGGCAACGCCTCTCGCGCGTCGCCTGGCTACGGCTGGACGCAGCCCGCGCCCCCGCAGCTCCAACAGTGAACACAACTTTGTGAACTTCTACAGAGGGATCTTTAATGGCAACCAATGTGATGCAAGCACGACACAAGATCACCGAGGCTCAATTCTTCTATGGGCAGATGACAGAGGCGCGCGATGCCCCCGATCACATTACTTTCTATCTGAGCGCCTTCTTAACGGCCGCACGCAGCGTACGCGATTATATTGGGTCCGAAACTCACGCCAACACTGCGCTAAAGGCTTGGTGGGATCAGCAGACAATCCACCTAGAGCCGATCGTCGCCTATTTCGACACCAGGCGCAACTACGAGGTACACCTTGAAATCAAGAAGGGCAAGGCCTCACCGGACCCGGTGCAGCAAAACGTGAACGTTGCCCTTACAGAGCGCGTGCGAGTCAGTGAATCTATCACCATTCAGGTAACCCGCACGGATGGAACCGTTGAACCGCCAATTACATATGCCGATCCACCGTCCCCCCCACTGCCAGATCTCCCAGCGACCATCACGCGATCCTATGTGTTCCAAGATTACCCGACCGGTCCCATAGACGTGTTCACAGCGTGCCACCATTATCTGTTAAGGCTGAAACGATTCGTCGAGGAGGCGGAGCGAGTTGTCTGAAGTCTCACGGTGCGAGAACGGCAAGCGCGAAAACCGACTGCACAGCGCGAGTGGACTCAACCACATGACCGAGGTCTGCCACATCCCGTGTTGATATCTCCCAGCCAGGCCATTGAAACGAGTACTATTCGTGCGGTACGATGGGGCGACCACGGTCTACAGTGTGCAGCGGGTGGGACCAACCGGAAGGAGCGCGCCATGACGACGGCGAAGCGGCTGCGCAAACGAGTGGAAGTCGAGCCGCGATTATATGTGGAAGGCCTGGAGCGCAAAGGGCTGTCGGTGGTCAGCATCCTGGACCGCACGGCCGATGACCCGATTCACCTCGACCAGCAAAGGATCAGAGAGTCTTAGTGGCGCAAGTCGTCATCAGCCCCCTTGCAGCTGAGCAACTAGGCCATGGACTTGCGCGGCAAGGTGCGACCATGCTTGATGCTGGGACACTGTAGCTGTACCCAACAGGTGATGATGATAGGGAAATAACAAAGAGTAGCCGACGGGTGCATCGTCAGCCTTATGCAGCGGCGCTGCCGTACGATACGCACCTCGCCGTTACAATGGTGAGAAATATTACAATACAACAGATGGCGGCAACTGCGTCGGGGATCAGTTGATTGACCGGCAGACGACCGGTTGGCGACTCGTGCAACATCAGTGTTGCCCCTTACACTTTACGATCAATTGGCGGCGTGGCCAGGATCAAATGTGCGAAGATAGCGTAGGGATATTATGCGGTTTGTAACCTCGCCCCCCCGACTTGCGCCCGGTATGCTGGTTAACGTGCGCAAGCGGGATTGGATCGTGCTCCCATCCGCCGATCCCGCTGTGCTCCGGCTGCGCCCTCTTACCAGCGGGGACGACGACACGACTGGTGTCTTTCTACCGTTGGAAGGGCGTGACGTCACGCCCTCCTCCTTCGCACCGCCCGATCCCGCCCAGGCCGGCGACACCATGGGTGGGTTGCTGTTGCGCGACGCCGCGCGCCTGAGCTTGCGCTCAGGGGCGGGCCCCTTTCGCTCCCTCGGGCATATCTCCGTCACGCCGCGCCCCTACCAGTTCGTGCCGCTGATCATGGCGCTGCGGCTAGACCCGGTGCGCCTGCTCATCGCCGACGACGTGGGCGTGGGTAAGACCATCGAGGCGGGCATGATCGTCCGCGAGCTGCTCGACCGTGGGGAGGCCACGCGCTTCGCCGTAATCTGCCCGGCGCACCTGTGCGACCAGTGGGCGCGGGAGCTACACGAGAAGTTCGCGCTCGACGCCGTGGTGCTGCAACCGGCGACGATCGGCCGCCTGGAACGCGCCCTGCCGCGCTCCGACCTGAGCATCTACCAGTACTATCGGCACCTCATCGTCAGCATCGACTGGGTCAAGTCGGAGCGCAACCGCGCCCACTTTCTGGACAACGCGCCGGACCTCGTCATCGTCGACGAGGCCCACATCGCGGCGCGTCCGCCCCGCGGCATCAACGGCGGAGGCGGGCAACATCAGCGCTACGACTTTGTCCGCGCGCTCACGGCCGACGCCGCGCGCCACCTCATCCTGGTCACGGCCACGCCGCACAGCGGCATCGAAGAGAGCTTCCGCTCCCTGCTTGGCCTGCTCGACCGCCGGTTCGACAGCGCCACCTTCGGGACGACGGGCGACATCGACCGCAAGGCGTTGCTGCCGCATATGGTGCAGCGGCGTCGCCGCGACGTGCAGCAGTGGCTCGGCGCCGAGACGCCGTTCCCGGAGCGCCGTGCCACCGAGCGCCGCTACGCCCTCTCCCCGGCCTACCACAAGCTGTACGAGGAGGTGTTGGCCTACTGCCGCGAGACTGTTGGCGCAACGGACGGAACGGGCGGCCTGCAGCGCCGGCAGCAGCGCGTGCGCCACTGGGCGGCCATCGCGCTGCTGCGCTGCGCCTTGTCGAGTCCGGCAGCGGCTACGGCCGTGCTAAGCGAGCGCGCTCGGCGCCAGGGACTGGCCGAGGCCGAGCAAACCGGGGCGGCCGTGGACACGGACGAGGATGTCGACGGCGTCTACGCGCCTCAAATACTCGACGCCCTCGACGGAGAGGCCGCCGCGGACTACACGCCCACGGCGCCGCTGGAAGAGGCCGAGCCGCACCTGGACGAGCGCGAGCGGCGCCGCCTGGCCGAGATGCTACGGCGGGCCAGGGAACTAGCCGGCCCCGAGCACGACTTCAAGCTGGTCGTGGTGGCCGACGCGCTGACCGAGTTGCTGCGCGACGGCTTCCGGCCCATCGTGTTCTGCCGCTTCATCGCCACCGCCAAATATCTAGAGACGTGGCTGCCACGCCGGCTCAAAACGCCCGACCTGCGCGTCGTTGCCGTGACCGGCGAGATCGGCGACGAGGAGCGCCGCGCCCGCATCGGCGAGCTCGTGGAACACTCCACGCGCGTGCTGGTAGCGACCGATTGCCTCTCCGAGGGCATCAACCTGCAGGAGCACTTCGACGCCGTGCTGCACTACGACCTGCCGTGGAACCCCAACCGGCTGGAGCAGCGCGAGGGTCGCGTCGACCGCTTCGGCCAGACCAGAGCCGAGGTCAGGACCGAACTGTTCTATGGCGCCGACAATCAGGTCGATCTGGTCGTGCGCGACGTCCTGATCGAGAAGGCGCGCACTATCCGCCAGCGGCTCGGCGTGGCCGTCCCCGTCCCGCTGCAAAGCGAGCAGGTGGTGCAGGCGGTGGTGGACAACGTGCTCTTGCGCGGTGGCGGCGGCAGACCCGACCGCAACGCACGGTTGCAGATGCAGTTGCCTTTCGTTGACGAGGAGGTCAGCCGGCTACACGAGGAGTGGGAGCATGCGGCGGACCGCGAGGGGCGCCAGCGCGCCTACTTCAACCAGCACGGCATCCGGCCCGACGAAGTCGCGCGCGAGCTGGAGGCGACCGACCCTGTGCTGGGCGACGACGCGACGGTGCGACACTTCCTGGCCGAGGCGGCGCAGCGCTTCGGCGGCGAGTTGCACCGGCCGGTCGGCTCCGCGCACGACGGCGTCTACACCCTCGTGCCGGGCGACGACATGCTGCGCGCGTTGAGGGCGCGCGGCTACGCCCCACCCCTGCGCGTCGCCTTTGACACGCTCACCGCGAACTCGTCCGCCATGGCGAAGAGGGAGGAGAAAGCCATAATACTCGGCCGTACCCACCCGCTTGTGGAAACATACTGCAACGCGGTACTCGGGGCGGCGCTGGCCCCACAGTCCGACCGACGCTTCGCCCGCTGCGGCGCCATTGTGACCGACGCCGTGTCGACGCGCACGGCCGTTGTGTTGCTGCGCCTGCGCTACCTGTTGCACGAGCGCGTCGATGGCTTTGCCGAAGAGGTCGTGCTGGCCGCGTTCGAGCGGCGCGACGGTGCAGCAATATGGCTCGATCCGCCTAACGAGCGTGCCCGCGGCTTACTGGAAGGCGCGAAGCCCATCGCAGAGATGGCGCAGCCCGAGCGCCGCGACCACGTGGCGTGGGCGCTGCGCGTGCTCCAAGACGGTGGTGAATGGTGGGCTCCTCTGGTCGAGGGGCGCGTCCGGGCGCTACAAGAGGCGCACACCCGCTTGCGCAGCCTGGTCAAAGCGCCTAAGCTCACCGTGCAGCCGCACACCCCGCCCGACATCCTGGGCTTGTATGTGCTTGTGCCCGGACGGCCCGTGCAGGTCACACGCGCTATGCAAGGAGTCGTCTAAATGGCTTATGTTGCCGTCGACGCTCAGGGCGGCCTATTCCCGCCCGACCTGCTGGACCGTATTGCCGGGGGGACCGCGCCGCGCCAGACGCCAGCCGACTTCGACCTGAGTGGCGCGCGGTTGAGCGATGAGATCCAGGGCGCCTTCTCGGACGCGCGCTCGTTTTGGGACTCTTTCAACCGCCGCCGCCTCCATTCGCGCGAGAGCCTAACCACGTTGACCCGTGAGACCTTCGTGATCCCTTTCCTGGAGCGCCTGGGCTTCGACCTGCGCTACCAGCGCGGCGCCGCGCTGGCGGGGGGCGACAGCTACGCCATCTCGCACCGTGCGGGCGATGAGGCCGACGCCCCGCCGGTGCAGATCGTCACCGTGGGCCAGCCGCTGGACCGCCGTTCTGACGGCGCGCGGCGCAGCCCTCACGCGCTGGTGCAAGAGTACTTGAACCGCTCTGACGCTTTGTGGGGATTGGTGACCAATGGCGAGCGGCTGCGGCTGCTGCGCGACTCGGCGCGCATCACGCGGCCCGCTTACGTCGAGTTCGACGTGCGCGCCATCATTGAGGGCAATCTGTACAGCGAGTTCGTGCTGCTGTATCGCCTGCTACAACGTACTCGCTTCCCGCACGGCGGGGGCGACGCGGCGTCTTGCCCGTTGGAAGAGTATTATCAGCAGGGCATCGACGAGGGCGGGCGCGTGCGCGAACACTTGCGCGACGGCGTGGAACAGGCGCTACAGACGTTGGGCACGGCCTTCCTGGCGTACCCCGACAGCGCCGAGTTGCGCGAGGGGCTGCGCGGCGGCCAGATCAGCGCGACCGGGTACTACCGCCAACTATTGCGCCTGGTCTACCGCCTCCTGTTCCTGATGGTGGTGGAAGAGCGCCGGCTGCTGTTCCCGCCCGACGCGCCCAACCGCGACCGCCAGTCGCTGTATACGGCCTACTACGGCATCGGCCGGCTGCGCGACCGCGCGGAGCGATACTTCGCCGAGGACCACTACGGTGATCTGTGGCTGGGGCTGGTGCAAACGTTCATTCTGTTCAACGACGACGATGAGGCGCACGAGCTCGGCCTGTCCGCGCTGGGCGGCGAGTTGTTCAGCTCGCTGGCCTGCCCTGACCTGGAGCACGCCAATTGTGACAACGCCCAATTGCTGGCGGCGATCCGCTATCTCTCCACCTTCCAGGACGGCGCGGCGCGGCGACGCGTCAACTACGCCGCGCTCGACGTGGAGGAACTCGGCTCGGTCTACGAGAGCTTGTTGGAGTACCAACCACACGTCGAGCTCGAGCCCGCCCCGCTGTTCGAGCTAGTCGTGGGCAGCGAGCGCAAGCAGACCGGTTCCTACTACACGCCGCCGTCGCTAGTCGCCGAGTTGGTCGAGAGCGCGTTGGTCCCCGTGCTGCACGACCGTTTTAGGGGCGCGCTGACGGGCGAGGAGCGCGAGGAAGCCATCCTGGGCATGCGCGTCTGTGACACAGCCATGGGCTCGGGCCACTTCCTACTGGCCGCCGCGCGACGCATGGCCCGCGAACTGGCGCTGGTGCGCAGCGGCGAGGGGGAACCAACGCCCGAACTGTTCCGTCAGGCCGTGCGCGACGTGATCCGCCGCTGCGTCTACGGTGTGGACAAAAATCCGCTGGCGGTCGACCTGTGCAAGGTGGCCTTGTGGATCGAGGGCTACAACAGCGGGCTGCCGTTCAACTTCCTGGACAACCACATCAAGCACGGCGACGCGCTGGTGGGCGTCTTCGACCTCGCCGTGCTGTCCGAGGGCGTCCCCGACGACGCCTACACACCGGTGACCGGCGACGACAAGGGGGCGGCGGCCGCCTTCAAGAAGCGCAACCGGGCGGAGCGCGGCGGCCAGACCAGCTACCTTGGCCGCGCGGTCGACGTCTCGGCCGGGTTGTCGCGCGAGCGCGTGGCCGAGTTCGCGGCGTTGGCCCTACAAGACGAGCGGCAGGTGCGCGACGAGCAGGCCAAGAGCCTACGCTACGACGCGTTGCGCGGGAGCGGCACGGCCTGGTGGACGCTCAAGCAGGCGTGCGACCTGTGGACCGCCGCCTTCTTCGCGCCGCTCGTCCCCGCCGCCGGCGGCGCGCTCGACCTCGTGCCCACGACCGACACGGTGCGCGCCTACCTGGCGCAGCCGGGAGCCATCTATCCCCCGTTGTTGGGGCAGGCCGTGGGCGTCTCGACCGCGCTGCCATTCTTCCACTGGCCGCTAGAGTTCCCCGAGGTCTTCGGCCAGGGCGCGCCCGGTGGCTTCGATGTGGTACTCGGCAACCCGCCGTGGGAGCGCATCAAGCTACAGGAAGAGGAATTCTTCGCCGGGCGCGACCCAGAGATAGCTCACGCGCCCAACAAAGCGGCGCGGCAGCGGCTGATCGACACGCTATTGGAACGCAAGCCGGCGCTGGCCGACCTCTTCGCCCGCGCCAAGCACACGGCTGAGGCGCAAAGCCGTTTCGTCCGCGGCAGTGGCCGTTTCCCCTTGTGCGGGCGTGGCGACGTCAATACCTACTCTATCTTCGCCGAGACCATGCGCACCGTGATCAACGATGTCGGACGCAGCGGCGTCATCGTCCCCACCGGCATCGCCACCGACGACACCACCAAGGCGTTCTTTCAGGACATCGCTGACTCCCGCAGTCTGGTCAGCCTGTTCGACTTCGAGAATCGCAAGAAGCTGTTCCCTGCCGTCGACAGCCGCATGAAGTTCAGCCTGCTGACATTGACGGGACCCGATCAGCCTGCCGAGAAAGGAGCGGAGTTCGCCTTCTTTGCCCACTCAACGGACGACCTACGCGACGAGGAGCGGCGTTTCAGGCTAACCGCCGACGACATCGCTCTGCTCAACCCGAACACGCATACGTGCCCCATCTTCCGCGGCAAGCGCGATGCCGAGTTGACCAAAGCAACCTATCGTCGTGTGCCCGTGCTGGTGAACGCGGTGATGCGAGACAACCCTTGGGGTGTATCGATTCGCCAAGGGCTCTTCCATCTTACGAACGAGGGCGAATTGTTTGAAGATACCTACAGCCCCGGGCGCGTACGCTCGTACGAAGGAAAGCTGATACACCAATATGACCATCGTTTTGCTTCCTATACCGGTAAAAGTACACGCGAACTCATAGACATTGAGAAAATCGACCCTCAATGCACAATCGTGCCACGTTATTGGCTTCCTGGGGACGAAGTAATCTCGAGATTAATGGATAGAGAATGGTTACACGAATGGTTGATAGGTTATCGAGACATTGCCCGTGCCACTGATGAGCGCACGACCATCGCTTCGATCATACCAAAAAGCGGAACAGACTTAACTATACGCATTCTGTTCTCTGATCAAACGCCAAAGTATCTTCCTAGCCTTGTAGCGAATGTATCTTATCAAAAACCTGGGGGCCGGGTATACTGAGGCCACTGAGTAGGGGGCGGGTGACGGAGCGTGAGCGTGTTGGAGGAGCTGGATCTGAGCGGGGTCACGGACCCGGAGGCGCGGCGCAT
>JAABUL010005623.1_pt1 | contig 15376 bp, 19 predicted proteins | sample 5559151 | NCBI WGS metagenome assembly JAABUL01 (sample SAMN10711876, study PRJNA513368) | rock metagenome | isolation source: Antarctica rocks | place: Antarctica: Victoria Land, Pudding Butte sud | reverse complement strand
CTAATCACCCCCAACAGGCCAAACGCGAGGGTGTCCTGTCCCAGTTCTCGCCGTCGCGACGACGAGGTACTGAATCGGATGGTTTTCATAAGCGATTTCCCTCGTAGTTCTGCGTTCTATTTGACTTTCTCATCTGCGTGCAGATTGCTTGTAGCATGCGCATTGAGGTTATCGAAGTCTGCGCGGTCGCGAAAACTCTGCACGCGGCCAACGCACAGCGCTTCACCATCACGCAGCGCCCCGATGTCATTCAAACTTTTGATAACCTCTAGGCTCTACTGTAGCTAGACAGTAGGTTCGTAGCCAGCACCGCGTACAGGTGGGTTTCATCAAGTGCATACAGTCTATGACTATGACATTATCTAAACGCTGTGTGTATGCTAAATTACATGTAATCTAGTGAAAATCGCTGCAGTGTATCTTTTCATTGATTAATCACATCGATAGTTTGTGCATATGAGCGCGTGAGCTGTCTATATAATCAAGTGATCATATAAACAATTCAAGATTGTGAAAGCTGATTACTTCAACGTAAGCTTTCAACTTGTCTGTATGATCATTAAGTTACGCGAGCTAGATGAGCTTTTGTCTATGTAGATGAAAGCTGATCACTTCGACGTGAGCTTTCAAGTTTACTGTATGATCATTCAGTTGAATGAACTAAATGAGTTTTGATCTATGTATTTGCGACGCATGTAAATCGCTCAGAAAATCGAAAAATCGATCGATTTACTGCATTGCATCGATGTGTATATGTGCAAAAGCTGAGTTGTGCCTTTGCAATGACTGTGTGAATGTCGTATATTAGTTGCAGCGCATGCGCAAAGACGTTGCTGTTGTTCTGTGTATATGAGCAAAGACTGTGTTATGTCTTTGCAGTGTATGTGATTGCGATGCATGTAAATCGATCTGATAAAGTGAAAAATTGATCGATTTACTGCATCATGCAAACGTGTAGATGTGCAAAAGCTGAATCATGCCTTTGCAATGTATGTGTGTGATGTATATGAGTTGCAACGCATGCGCAAAGACGTTGCTGTCGTTCTGTGTATATGAGCAAAGACTGTGTCATGTCTTTGCAATGTATGTGATTGCGATGCATGTAAATCAATCTGATAAAGCGAAAAATCGATCGATTTACTGCATTATGCAGACGTGTAGATGTGCAAAAGCTGAATCATGTCTTCGCAATATATGTGTGTTTGTCGTATATGAGCTCAACGTGTGAATAAAGTGCTGTTACTGCTCTGTGTGTGATTGCGCTGCGTGTAAATCGACCTGAAAATGCGAAAAATTGATTGATTTACTGCATCACATCTGTCTGTATGTGCGCAAAAGCTGAATCATGTCTTCGCAATATATGTGTATATGTTGTATATGAGCTCAACATGTGAATAAAGTGTTGTTACTGCTCTGTGTGTGATTGCGCTGCGTGTAAATCGGCTTGAAAATGCGAAAAACTGATCGATTTACTGCATCACATCTGTCTGTATGTGTGCAAAAGCTGAGTCGTGCCTTCGCAATATGTATGTGTATGTTGTATATGAGTTGCAGCATGTATGCAAAGACGTTGCTGTTCTTCTGTGTATGTGCAAGCTTCAACGCATCAACGATCGCGTTGTTATTGTCTCACTTTTCGACTGTGTGTGAGCTCAATGCATGAATAAAGCGCTGTTACTGCTCTGTCAATGTTGATGAGATTGTTCAGCTCTTCTGACAAGCATAGCTTGCAGAAGATTCGTAGTCAGCATCTCATACAGATAAATCTTGTTGTTGATCTCAAATGATACTGAGCAAGTATCACAAAGTCTATCACTGCTTAAGCAAAGTGAATCACTGCAAATGCTTTTGTGATCAGAAGCAATGCAATGATTGATATAAATTGACATACAATCAACTTTCAATCTGCATCAATTTATTGTTTAATTGTACTGTACTTAATAAATCTCTTTTTGTTTTTAAATGATGAAATGACGTGAAATCTTTGATTCAGCTGAGCTGTTTCTGATGCATCGTTTAAAGCTAATCTGATTTCTTTTCTTCTTTGACTTGTATAAACACTTTCGTTGATGATCTGACTGAGTCATAACATCAGATATGAGATGATTTTCTTAAGTAATTGATGTAGCATGTTTATCATCATTGTCTCATGAATATTGATAAATATATGTGATCATGCAAAGTTTTTCATTGAATGTATTTAAGCAAAGTCATTCTTGATCATATTGTTCTTTCTTTGTTGTCTCTGTTGATTTCTAATAAATGCATGCATTTGAATTGATCATGTCTTGTTTAAATTTTCACGCTCATGAGATGACACTTAACAGATAGAACATTGTTGATTCATCTTGATGTTTGTGATTAATACTTGTTTTTCATAGTTCATCATGAACTCAATGATTATCAAATAACATTGTCTTATTTTATTGTTTATGCAAAGAACAGAAATGTCGTTTCTGAACATAGCTTCAATGACTGTTACATGTGAGATCATGTATTAATGTATGATGATACATGTTTAATGTACGCTTGAGTATGATTGATAACATCATGTGTCAAATCTTTGACTTGATATCATCGTTGTCATTGTCAACTATGAAAAGAAATCTCAGAAGAATTAATCTCAATCATTTTTGAGCATGTCTTGTGCGTCGATTTAGATTTTCTATCGTTAAATATATAAATCATGCAGATAAATCATCTCAATGCTCAGTCAAGACTGTCTTATCAATGAAAATTAACAGTGATATCATGATAGCATCATCAGAAAGCTTTTTCTGCGTTTCTCATCATCAATCAGCAGTATGCATCTCGTCGTAGATTTGAAAGTTGTTGACATTATAATGTCAAATGAATGCATAGATCAGCTCATCTTGAAATGATGAGTGACTCAACAAGAATTGAAATGTCTTAATGATGTTGCAATACAAAATGCAGTGCTGCTCTTCTTGAACTTCTTCGTAACTGAATTCGACTGTGAACATTCAAGAATGTCACTCATTGTTTTTAATATCATATGAAATTTGATGTAAAAGTATCAATCACTTGTTCACGTCATGAAAGCTGACATGTTAATGTAAGACTTGCAAGCGCAAATCTTGAAAAAATCAATTAACACTGTCTTTGATAATCTTTGTTTAATGAAGTCAGTGAGCAAATGTGTAATCTGCTTTGCATTGAAATGAATAATATTGATTGTTGTTTATGTTCTTAATCATTTGAGAATTCAAACTCAATGACTTTGATACTTTCTTTGACACGTTGACTGTTGTTTTGACATCACAATCAATTGTTTCAACGAAGATTTCAACTTGCAACGCTGATGATGTAAAGAAAAGTTCAGTTTGAAGTTGTATCATTTTGATTCTTGATGATATATGTTTCATATTCTGATTCAAATCAGCGCTATTCATCTCAGTGTTCATGTGCTTTTCTGCAAAATTATTTATTAACATATATTCTTGATTCTCGTCTTCAATGTTCATCTGAACGCTCTCATCATGAAAATCATTCAAGTTTGAATTTCATTCTGCAATCTCATGATTGCATCAGATGAGTTGCATTGAATTGCATAATGATGATTCTGATGATGATGATAACTTTCGTCAGAAAATCTTTCGCGATTAATCATGCAAGCGAACATGACAGTGATGAAGATGATGTTCAAGCTCGCTGATGTTGTTTATTTTCATTTCACATGAAGAGCATACACGTTGCATTATCTGTAAGTTTTCGATTAGTGTTTTTATATAACTTGTACAAAGCAATGATGAATTGTAATGATTCTTTACGCTCAACTGTTTATCTGTGCATGAAATGTCAATAACGAGATGAATCAAAAAATGTCAATCGCAAAGTCAATGAATCACGTTTGTTCAGAAGTTATTGACTTCAATTTGAGCTCAATAGTTAAAATATGTAAATTATATAAACTATATTTAGCTAAATTGTAAAGAAAACGAAATCAATCACTTGAATAAATATCATCGTTATTCTCATGATCTAGCTATTGTTGCTCAAGATGCAATCATTTAAATCTTTTATAAGATGAGAGTAATGATTGCTAAAGTGCTATATATTTCAAGTCGAAGCAATCTTCAGAGTTTACAAACTTTATCTTGTCATCGTCATCTATCTCGCTCTTGTCATGACTTGATGAGCAATTCAAAAAATATATGACTATGCATTTATCTTCTTCATCTTTATTTGAAACTCTCTGATAGCATGTCAATTGCGCTTAAACTCATCGTCACTTCTTCTGAGCTTATCATAAGTGCGAGACTGCTTAGATTTTATAGTCGTCGCTATCTGATGTACAATGAAGACTGAGAGAGTTTCTTCAATTGTACAAATCAACAATGAAGAAGTCGATGTAACTTACGAAGATTTCAAGAGCGATGATAATTCACTTGATGTGAATTACGAAGATTTTAATTCTTGTGTCACTCGTTAATCTTTGAAGTGAGATCACGAATTCAAACGTTGTATGCTTCAGATAATTATCAATGTCAAGCTCAATAAAATGAACAATGAGACTGAACATGACGCTGTTATTAAGACGTTCTGCTTGTACTTTCAAAGAATCGAGATGAGAGAAACTTTCAACATGAAAGATCAAGAATTCTTTCAGCGCATTGAGATTAAGCTAAGTGTGAATATTCTTGAGCATGACGTAAGTGCTGTTGTCTGCACGCTGATCAACTTCAACACTACTATGCTAAAAAAATTCAAAGAAGATCATACTGTTGTTCAGAAAGTTGCAAAAGTTGAGAATGCAAAGATCTTTATTGCTATGACTCACAGCAACGATTTGATATATATGTTCAATGATGATGAGCAACTTCAATTGACAAAAGAAGACATCAAGAACAATTGCTTCATGCATTATATAAACAGAAGTCTATTCAAACGTCTGATTATGCTTGAATACTCTTATATGCTTCTCACTGAACAGTATCGCGCAATTCTCATCATAGATGACATTGTATTCATTGTTTGATACAAAGCTCAGATGCAATTCTCAGTCGATTCTTCACTTTGACTCAATATGACTATTGCAATCATTGTATTGAAGAGTTTTTGCAAAATAGAATGATTATTAACATTTCTCAACATCAATGAGATCAACATAAGAATCAATGCATCTCAGTTCAAGCAGAATGAGATTGAAGTCATTGTAACAATCAAGCTAGTTAAGATTTACGCTGAAGTTGAAATATCTGTCAAGAACATCATCATTCTTACGAAATATACTGCACAAGTTCAGTTACTGAAGAGAAGCTTAGTCGTAGACTCGAAATTTTGAAATGTTGAAGTGTACATGATTGATTCTTTTTAAGACGAAAAAGCTTCTGTCATCATTCTATGTATGATGAGAATCAAGAAACTTGACTTCATGTCTCAATTCAATCATCTTCTGACTGTCTGTAATCATGCTCATGACTCATTTGTTATGTTATGTAACTATGATGAACTTCAGCATGATTACACTTGTAATCTACATATGATACAACATGTTCAAAATCTGTTCTTGATCAACGAAGTTTACAAGAAATACTTTAGTCAACAAGAATTCATTGATTTCATGAAAACAAAGCGTCAATTTTAAGAGCAAAAGTCACAATGAAACGAGAACAAAGCTTGATACATGAGCAAAGATCAAGCAACAAATCTTTCAGAAGAGCAAAAGCATCATCAGAATGCAAGCGAAGATCAAGCAATAAACTCTGCAGAAGAGCAAGAGCATCATTGAAATGCAAGTGAAGATCAAGTAACAAATTCTGCAGAAGAGCAAGAGCATCATCAGAACATAAGCGAAGATCAAGCAACAAATCTCTCAGAAGAGCAAAAGCATCATCAGAACATAAGCAAAAATCAAGCAACAAATTTCTCAGAAGTGCAAAAGCATCATCAGAATGCAAATGAAGATCAAGTAATAAATTTTGCAGAAGAGCAAAAGCATCATTGAGACGTGAACGAAACTTCTGCAGCAAATTTCGCAGAAAAGCAAGCATCGTAAGAGAATAGATCTGATCAAGAAGCAGTATTCATTAACTGATAAACATGTTTTATAGAAGATGACATTCTTTTTCGATGTTTAAATTCTTTGTCTGCTGCTAGTTCAAGTCTGTTAAAGAGATTAAGACATTGATCACTGTGTAATATACATTGAAATACAAATATAACAACTTGCAAATATAATACACTTTAATCAACAATATACTAGCTTAGTCTTTAAGCTGTTATGTGCATCATGTGAGCGCAGATCTTCAACGTGAGTTAAAGTAAATTCATTATGTTTCAACTTTTACAGTATCACATTCACTGCATGTAACACAACTTAATCTTTCATTCATCTGCTCATCATATTTAATGTGAGTCTTTCAATTTGTTTTCATAATCACATAAGATCATGATTTAACATCATATATCTCTTTCAACAAGCATCATCATCAAGATTGAGATATGTTCATTGAACTCAATCTCAGTTGATTGAATCTGCATATTTAACATCAGTCGAGTATGCATCTAGTTTATCACGTTAACTCATTTTACATAGTTGAATAGCAGCATCAGTATTTCATCATCATCATTTATTTTATCGAACTGATTTTATTGACTCATCATAATGACTAGCTTACGTCTCAAAAAGAATATCACTATCAGATATCAGAATTTTCAACTTGATGATGAATGTTTGACTTTCAGAAACATGACAAAGATTCTTAAAATCTTAGATATCAATAAATATCAGCTGAAGAATTTAACAAATCAAGTCGAGCAATGAATTGAAAAGCATACATCTACACTCAAGCACATCAGATTTAATGAGAAGTCAACTATCATTGATGAGCAATTAACATTGTTTCTGTACAAGATCAATACACTTATGTTCAATGATTTCAAAACAAATCAAATTTTCAACATTTTAATCGTTTTAATTCAATAAATGCTTTACAACAGAAAATGCTCTGAACAAAGAGACGTTAAAAAGATCAACACATTTTTCACTCACACACAAACTAGTTCTACATCATCTTCAGATAATCAATCACTCATCATCATATATAAGATTGTAAAGATTTAATGAGCATCATCTGCATCTGAGTTTTTGCAGTCACAAAAAGTCATGTCATTCATCAGAATATTTAAAGACGTTGAACTTCATGTAATGATGAGTTTATACTTGAATCTGATCACTTTGAAAGAGACTTCGAAAATGAGCTTAACTTTGATTGAAAATGTACTTGATCATGATTTACATGATGACAAAGATCGATTTTATAATGTTTCGTTTCAAATGTGAATTGAAATTCTCAAAGTTGACATGAGCTACATTGAGATGAACACTATCATCTACATCACAGATGACGAAGTCTTGAAAATAAATTCAGACAGAACTTTTCAAGCTGTCTTATGCAATATCTTGAATCGATTTAATCATGTTGCTCGCTTTAATATGACTTGCGCTACATCATATTCTGATAGATCAGAAACATATGTATGTAAACAGTGAACTAATGATCAGTGCAGAACTCACAGACAATGCTTCATCAATCTCAGCTTCTCATCAAGAGCACACAAGATTCATTAATGTTAATGAAAGTGAAGAAGTTAACAAAGTGACAACTTAAAGAAATGAGATCAACACATTATTAATCGATCATGAAATGACAATTGATAATTCAATAAATCATGTATATCAATAAAGATTGACAAGAAGTTTAAATTTCATAAAGCAGAATCGAATAAACTCTACTCATATTCAAAAGCAGTCAGCAGTTGTTAACATGAAAGAGAGTGATGCAAATGACATAGTTGTTCTGAGTACAACGAAGAATAACGTTGACTCAGCAGATAATGCAGCATCTACTCATGTTCAGAAGCAGTCAGCAGTCATTAACACAAAAGAGAGTGATGCGAATGACACAGCTGTTCTGAGTACAACGAAGAATAACGTTGACTCAGCAAACAATGCAGCGAGATCTGATAAATTTGTAAAGAGTGTACATTCACATCAAACTGACAAGAGTGAAGATTTTATGAACAAGACTCACACGCTTTTATATTTTTCTTGAAAGCAATCAAGATTCAATCATTCAAAGAAAGACACAATAAGCATCATATTAACTGATCAAACATTGCATTATAGTAAGTCATTGAAGTAAATGTATGAATGATAGATTAACAATAAGTGATCTTTACAGAGAATGATGAAAGTTCTGAATCATTGCATTCAAAGCAATGAAAGTTGAACGACAAGATGCAGACTCAAGAGAATGATACATTAATGTCAGCTTCAAATAAGTTTCACATCTCAGCTTCAACTTTTAATAACTTAATATTATTATCAAGTTTCAAATCAAAGAATGATAATTCTTTATCAAATGAAAATAATATCATCAACTTACATTGAGATTCAATGAGTTGAATTGAACAACATGAAGTAACTGTACAATCTTCATCTCAGCAGATGAAATCTCAACAAAACATGATGATCTTTAACACTTTATTTAAAGAAAATATCGTGAAAAAGTCAGAACATGTGCAATCATATGTGAATCTCAACAATGTTGAAGATAGTGAAAAGACTTTGAAGAAGCATTACGTGAGATGATTGAGATATTGAAGTCAATCTTGTTTCTTGACTAACAAGATTAAACAGACTCATGATGAAGATATCATTGATTGTTACAAAGCATCTTCATGAAGAAGACAGATGATGAAATTACGCTCAACTGTTTCTGCATGACTTTAATCATGTTAAACTTTAGTCACGCATACATTTGCAGAGAATGATCACGTCACTCTTTTTATATCAGACTTTTGAGATTTTTGTAATGTTTAAGATGAAAATGTTCATGAGAAAAGAATACAATGTCAATGATATGAGTCTTGAAAAGATAAACATGAATGTCAGCAAAATTAAGAATGAAGCATGCTAATTTATTGATAAGACAATAAAGATGCTTGAATTAATTTGTCTGAATCATTTATTGCACATAGCACATGATGAGATCAACAATGCTCATCATGAGAAGAAGTTCAATGAACATCTGAAAGAAGACACTCTTGATACTTCTCAATCTAAAGATGCAAAGTGCTCTTCTGATAACAGATTGAAAATTGAGTGTTCATGTGTGAATGCAAGCTCATCTGCACATCTCATATTGTTGAAATTTGTCAATCTAGTTATCATTTCACCAGTCTTGATCATTAATTAATTAAAGAAGATTCAAATTCATCTTGATAAAAATAATGATTTATTACGTTGACAGATTCATCATGCATATTGTGATGTCAAGATGAGCGCGCTGATCATCAGATTGAGACAAACAGATATATATCTTCTATCAGAAGAAGAGTAAGCTAATTTTAGTTTCATATGTGTAATCATGATAAACATGTACAAAACTTGCGTTGCAGAATTGATGAGAAGTTTACATTATTCTCAAAAAGCAAGTTTTAAAGCAAGACAATCACAGTTGATATGAAAGCTCTGAAATATGAGATGAGATCAATTGATCATGAATGAGATGCATAAAAAGATGACTCAGATGTTCAAAATTATTAATCTGTTTAAGATCATGAATAAAAAATCTTATAAGTTTTTTTTCTTTTTCTTCATTAAGTGCATGCAGTCTATGACTATGACACTATCTAGATGCTGTATGTATGCTACATTACATGTAATTTAGTCAAAATTGCTGCAGTATATCTTTTCATTAATCAATCACATCAATAGTTTGCACATACGAGCGCGTGAGCTGTTTATATAATCAAGTGATTATATAAATAACTCAAGATTGTGAAAGCTGATCACTTCAACGTAAGCTTTCGACTTGTCTGTATGATCATTAAGCTAAGCGAGCTAGATGAGCTTTGATCTATGTAGATGAAAGCTGATCACTTCGACGTGAGCTTTCGAGTTCGCTGTATGATCACTCAGCTGAACGAACTAGATGAGTTTTGATCTCTGTATTTGCGATGCATGTAAATCAATCAGAAAACCGAAAAATTGATCAATTTACTGCATTGCACAGATGTGTATGTGCGCAAAAGCTGAGTCGTACTTTCGTAATGACTGTGTGAATGTCGTATATTAGTTGCAGCGCATGCGCAAAAACGTTGCTGTCGTTCTGTGTATATGAGCAAAGACTGTGTCATGTCTTTGCAGTGTATGTGCTTGCAATGCATGTAAATCGACCTGATAATGCGAAAAATCGATCGATTTACTGCATCACATATACGCATGTCTTTGAAACGTAACATATCACAGCTAGCATTGGCGACAGCGACCTATTGAAGCATATGATTCATCAAATCGATCGACAAGTTATAGAGCACAATCGTATGATCAAAACAAGTTCTCATTCGACTCAATAACTTCACAGATGACTGCGTCGCAAGTCAAAAATCGAAAATCGAAATTTTTCGCGCTCATGAAGATCAAAATCGGCGGCGAAACGAGAGTTCATCAACGCAGAAGAAAGAATCATCAATTCAGACAGTAATTTGATTGATAAATCAAAGAGCAAACTCACATGAAAAGAACAAGTCATCAATTGACTTCAGAACAGCACAGAAGACTGCGTACTGACGCAAAAATCGAAATCAAACTCTTTTGCACTCGAAGATTGCACAGAAAACAACGTTGTTTCAGAGAAGTACAGCGTTTCTTATCAAATCACTATCTGTTTTATCTTTTCTTGATGTGCAAGACAATAAGTCGAGATCAGTCGTTACTATTCTGAGCGAGATAACGCGACTACTTTGATACATGAGATATAAAGCAATTGCGTCAAGCATTTTCTATCAAAAAGAGTAATCTAGATTCTTGCAGACTAGATTTATATCATTTTCGTCTGACATAAGTCAATAATAGAAGACGATCTATTGCAGATTTCAAGATAGAAATTGGAAAATCTTTACACTAAAGTTACTGTCTACGTGAAACGCTCTGAGTAAGAGATTAAAGAGATATTTAAGTGATGCCAAGTGAATTTTCTAGAAGCTCGAAGCTTGAAACTCGGAAAAACCCTCTATGAAAAGAAATATAAAGAGTCGCTTCATGCGCTCTTCTTCCCCTCATTTCGCAGACATTAACGCGAAACTCAGCGAAAGCAATAGCTCAACGTCAGAATTCAAAATGTCAACAAGAGAATTCAAAAAGTCAACGTTAGAGATTGAAACAGATTTATGAGATGAACTTAGCATAAGTTTGTTAACAAGCAAACAACTGCAGAACGACATTGTCAATTTATTTCGCAGTCAACAAAAATCGCTCACATCAGCAAATAGAAAAACGCAATACATGTTTAGTTCACTTGATGCATTGATTCTAAATTCACATGCAAATGCACATAACAACAAGAATACAATCAATCTGCGAAATGCAAATTCGCAGCAAAAAGAGCAAACATGAGCGATTGTGAAATTCAAAGAAATGAAAAAGCGAAAAGCGATGAAAAGTTCGCAAAAAGAAGCTAGCATCGAAGTTAGTACTAGCAAGTGCTACGATGTCATCTCTAAAGAGATGCAGATAAAGAGACTGCGCGAAACAATTGAATTCGCAGTCAATCAGCTAAGACAAGCAATATCAGAACAGAAAGAGACTATAAGTCATAGCTTAACCTACATTCGAAGAGCATGCAACGAAAGCATAGAAAATTCAATTCAGAAGCAAATTGATCAACTTCAAAGTCAAACAAACAACAAACTGAAGATCATTCTACAATTGATTCAACAAAATGCTGAAAACATTAAAAAGAGAATCAACGCAAAGCAAATGACAGAGAATTCGCAAATCTTGCAGAAGACGCAGGTTTCGCAAACGTCGCAAGTCATGCAAAATTCGCAAAAATCAACGCAGAAGCTCACATATACGCAAAAAGCAGCTCAAGTCACAAGCGCAAATGCAAATGCAAACGCGAATGTGAATGCAAATGCAGGCGAATGAAACCTGATTATCAAGAGATTCTCGCCAAAATCACAAGAAATATTGTATCATGAAAGAAGACTCATTGTCAATCTCAAAAATGAGAACTGAACTTTAAAGACGATGAAAATGCGAGATTCAATGAATAACGCATTGAAAAAGGCGAAAATCGATCTAATAGTCATCATGATAGTCAAAACGCAAAAGAAAAACAACATTGCTCTGACAGTCTTGAAAAAATACATCGCAGATGTCTTACTAGCGCAAAGAGCAATATGAGAGCATGTTTTTGATGTTAAAAGCATTAAGAAAGATGAGAAATGGCACAAAATAGTCATACACAGTCTGAAAACCGAAATCTTCAACACGAAAACTGAAATGAAAAATCTAAAAACTGAGTTAAAGTCGTACAATCTTGAATTGAAACTAATAATCAACTCTATATGATTATCGAAGAGCGAAAATCGATCACGAAACAGACATGCATCAATAATCTTAGCATTTAGAATCGAAGCAGAAGCACAAAGACATCTGAAAAAATGACTCTTAACTGCGAAATCAACATATCAAACAGTTGAATATTGAGACTATCGATCAAATGATCAATGTCAAAAATGTTAAACATTCAAGCATTTACAGAACAAATGTAACAGATCATCAAGATGTTTGTACTGCGAGCGAAATCATCAGATCTGAAATCATAAATGTCAATTACCTACATGCAAAGACAAGCAATCATGCAATCACATGATTTCTAGATGCTGCAACTGTCAAAATGCGCACTTTGCAAATAGCGCAATGTGCAAAACATATCAGACAGCTCAGTCTATTAGCTCACAAAAAGATCATCTAGTCACGAAATTGTAATGAGTATTGCATTCGAAATGTCACAAAACAACGCAAATGACGAAAGCTTTGCAAACACGTTGAATATTCGAATTCTACAACACAATTGCGCAAGGTCAACGCAAATTATGCATGCATGCATGAAATTTGCGAAAAACAAGACAGATATTGTTATACTACAAGAATCATGAATGAGAGACGAAAATATAACAATTTCGCATTCGTCATTTATCTGCATCAAACCAAATGTTCAGAATACTCATGTCAAAGTACTGATATTTGTTACGAAAAACGCAAAGAAATTTACATGCACATCAAGATCAAACATAGTCAATAGCAAAGATATGCAAGCGATATCAATAGCGAACAATAAAATTCAAAGAGAAATTTTATTGATCAATATTTACAACGAAAAGTTACAAAATGCAGATGATGAGCAATTATACATGATTGAGCGAGAATTAGCAAAAGTTATGCTAAATTCTGAGCAAAAAGTTATTATTGTTGAAGACTTTAATGCACATCATAGCTGATGAAACGCAAAAATTTCAAACTCTATTAAAACGAAAGCGTTAATAAAGTGAGTAAATTTACATAAGTGCAATCTGATTAACACTTCTGATATAGATACATATCACAGCTATTCAGATCAGTCAAGCTCAATACTTGATTTAGCATTTGCATCAAAGAATATGCGCAATCACATCAAGAATTAACATATAAATGAGAATGCAAACACAGAATTCAATCATGAAGTAATTTTATTTACAATAGTTACGAAAAAAGTGAAGTTGGTCGAAAATTCGCTGAACGCGTCATACAATCTGCAAAAAGCCGACTGAAAAGACTTTGATGAGCATTTGCAAAAGGCGAAAGACAAAATGATAGTCAAGATGCAAAGAATCACGAGTTTAGAAGCAAAAGTCATTTATTTGACTGAATGCATCAAGAATACAGTGGAATTATTCGTATCTAAACAGCGAATATGCGCAAAATCAAAACCCTGGTGAAACAATGAGCTCATCGAAATGCGAAAGACGCTGTCGTCAAAAAAGCGAACCTGGAAAAGATGCAGAAATGACGACGCATGAGCAGAGGTAGTGCAAATGCGAAATTCGTACCATGATGCAATAAAGCTGGTCAAAAACCAATTCTGAACCAATTTTTTGAACAACGTCGAAGGGAAAAAAGTGTTTCAGACCTACAAGTTCACTAAACCACGTCTAATCGAGAAGCTACCCTCGATACAAAACTCGCAAAAAGAATTGAAGATCGAATTCAATGAAAAGTGCGAGGCATTTCTGAAAGCAATGTACTCACCATCATTGAAAATTCAAATCAATGAAGAATTACTATCGAACGAAAGTATACAGTGATCAAGAGTTATCGAAGGGGAAATCAAGCACGCTATTAACTTCTCAGCATTCAGAAAAGCATTCGAATCAGACGATATGTCATTCGCAATCATACAGCGAGCGTACAAAACTATATCGAAAATCTTCAATTTAGTGTACTCAGATTTGATTGAAAACGACTATCATTCGAAGATATGACGCGAAGGCACGAGAATTATTCTGAAAAAACCAGACAAACCGAATTATTCAATTTCAAAGACATACAGAATTATTACGCTGCTAAACTGTTTAGGCAAAGTAGCAGAAAAAATAATAGCAGTGCAACTGTCTTACACAGCTGAAATTAACGATAAGCTGCTGAATTTTGATCAAATGAGAGGCAGAAAACAAAGATCAGCTATAGACGCAGTACTAAACCTAGTACATGATGCGCAAATGGCGAAAAGTCGAGAAAACACGCTTACCTGCCTACTTCTAGATGTCAAAGAAGTCTTTGACCATGTTGCGTTGAAACAGCTGGTCAAAATATTGATTAAATTGAAAATATCAGTCAATTTAATCAATTGAGTAAAATGTTTCTTACAAAACCGGGTTATTGACTTAGCATTTGACGACGAACGTCAGAAACCAAAGGAAATAAGCACAGAAATACCACAAGATTCATCTATCTCGCTCATTTTATTTCTAATTTATATTCGATACCTGTTTTCAAAGATTCGCGCAAAGTTCGGAAATTTACAGTCACTCAGCTATATTGACGACGTGACGCTATACATTGAGGGAAGAAATATTGACAAGAATGTGAAAATACTGAAAAACGCAGCAAAAATCGCTTTCACATGAGCTGAGAACAACGCAGTGCAATTCGATGACTCGAAATCTGAATTGATACACTTTGAAAGTCACAAGACGACACTCAATCAAATGATTATTCTACTCAATAACACAGTCATAAAATCAAAGACATGCGTACGATGACTAAAAGTCTGACTGAATCGAAAGCTCAACTTCAAAGTTCATGTGCAAACGAAAATCGCGACAGTCACAAGAACGCTACACTCGTTATTTAAATTAATGAATAGCGAGTGAGAACTAAATGTCAAATCAGAAAAGCAGTTATACCTGACATGCATCACGTCTATTAGCGATTATGACGTCGAAATATGGTGAAATAATCAAAAAAGCTACTTAGTCAAATTTCGCAAACTGCAAAACGCTGCATTACGAAAAATTCTGA
>JAABUL010005621.1_pt1 | contig 15380 bp, 7 predicted proteins | sample 5559151 | NCBI WGS metagenome assembly JAABUL01 (sample SAMN10711876, study PRJNA513368) | rock metagenome | isolation source: Antarctica rocks | place: Antarctica: Victoria Land, Pudding Butte sud | reverse complement strand
GGTGGAGCGAAAGATGAAGGTGTTGGCGCGGGTGAGGGGGGCACGGAGGGTGTGGTTTTTTGTTGTGAGGGTTGCGTGCGTGGAGGGGGGGAGGGGGGGGAGGGTGGAGGGGAGGTGGATGGTTAGGGGGTGCGTGAGGGCGAGGGGGAGGAGGGTGAGGAGGAGAGGGAGGAGGCGCATTGTTGTGGGATGGGTGGAGGGGCGGTGATGATGGGTGACGGCGGTTTTGGGTTGGGGTTTGGGATGAGGTTTGGGTGGATGTTTGCGCTAGACGTTTTATTACGGACACTATAACGTAGCTTCAATTCTATAATACGGCGATAACCACCTTAGCGGCCAGAGGTGGGTTGTTTATACTGTAATAATACCGTAGCATTATAGTTTTATCTTGGTTACGTACTCCTAAAAGTATATCGCCTTAATATAGTCTCCTAATAAGTACGTATTTTTAACTTAACGGTTTATAAAATAAATACGTAGATAATTCTCTATAAAGATAACTAAACCTTAAATTTTAGCGTGGTATTTAAAACCCCGCTTTATAACCGGAGGTCGCCTAGAGCCGTAGAGCGTCCCTATCTACCCTACGTCGCCCACGCCCCTTATCGCCTGGACCCTCTATACCTCGCATAAAATTCGGCTAAATCGCCTGAATCTAGCGGAACGTTAAAGAGATATGCAGCCTCATACTCCCGAGTAGTAGGCTTGGCAGCCTTAGTAGCTATTAGGAACTTATACCTATACGTATAATACGAGACTAGGTACGTTAGCCTACTAGATACGGATTATAATAAAGACCGTAAATATACGGCTAGTATATAATACCTCTAAGATCTTAAACGCTTAAAGTTTATAATATCAACTAGTTAAATTACCGTACTAAAACCGTTAATTATCTGCTACCGCCTGTAGACCGTCTAAGCAACCCACTGCTGGCCGCTAAGGCATTTTTAAGTCATGCGATGTAAGACGCTTATGCGTCTTTACGTGGTATCTGGCTATTAATTTGCCGTAAGTCTACATGCTAACGATGTCTTGATACCTAGGAAGCCTTGACCGCATCAATTTAGTGCATTGAAAAGTCCATTTGGTTTTCACACCCTAGAATCAACCATTATTCCTAGAGGACAGCGATTCTGTAGTAATCCGTCTATAATAGATGTTTGAACAGGAGGCGCGAATCTAGGTAAGGTGGGGTTTGGGTACAGTAAATTTGGTTGCTAACAGGGCGCGCATCGTTTTAAATAAATACTTGATGTTTGTACCGAAGATGTACAGCTATAATATAACGCCCTCAGATTTAACATCATTGAACGAAGAGCAAATATCAAAGGTCTAGACGTCTTTGCCCCTTCTCCTCCGTCCATGTTCAGCGATACTCGGCCTCATTTCAACCTGTAATTATCGCGGAGAACAGTCACTGACCCATCCATAACTACAGAATAGGACCTTGGGATCACAAGGAGCTCCATTGCCGAAAGGAGCAGGACGGATTCTATAGTTTATGCAATTAATTGACGCGGTCCCTCCATGCTTCAGGTCCGTGGTATCGGTATCACCTAGAAATAACACAGTCAGTCACAAGTGGCGAGCGATGGGAGGGAGCTAGCGAGATGAAACGTACATCCATTGATGGCAATATTCATGCCTATGTTGCAGTCCGCTTCACTGAACTTAGGCTGCCCCTGTGCGTTACAATAATCGCTGCTCGTGTCCTGAGATGTCCAGAACAAGATATCCGACATGCCCGCCTCCACCTCTCCCGCTGCGGGTGGTTGGTAGACAGCGCCGACGTTCTGGTACGAGCAGGAGCCAGGCCAGTTACTCGATAACGTCATGCCTTGGGTTACTTCGAAAGCCATCAACGAGCAGTACGCCGCTGCGGAGGCCACAGCCGAGGGTTGCCTCATGTCGTACAGGCCTGGACCGTTGCAGGTGGATGCCGCGGGCGTTGGAGATGCAAATGTCGGAGACGCAGTCGTCGAGTGAGGAACTGGGATGCTCCAGGTCGTCGGCGGCTGCGTGGGATAGTTGCAGTCGGTCACGGCTGGGCTGACGTCTGTGTGCGTGAGCAGCGGCGCGCTGGCGGGCGGGGCGTTGGGGCCGCCGCCGCAGTGGCAATAGTCGGGGGTGCCGGGGGGTAAGCCTTGGTCCGCTGCTATGTAGTAAACGCAGCCTTGCAGGCCGCCCTGGCCGGGGATGTTGGTGGGTGCGGCGCTCGTCGTGGTCGGGTGGATCTGCGAGGCTGGAGTCAGGGTCTGGTACGCGCAGTTGGCAGTCGTCTGACCAGCTACGAGCGGGAGTGTTGGATAGGTTTGTGATGGGCCGCAGTCACAGAAGCTGGAATAAGGGTACGTCAGTAGATTGTTCTCACCATGGTTGAGTCCTTCGACTTTTCGGACTAACCTTGTGGGATTCATCCAGGGAGCGCCATCGGGCATACAGGTAGGCACCGGCGACGGCTTCATCACGCACGCATTCGATGTCCACGTGTTCGAAACCGATTTCCGGGAGGTGGCCGTCGTCGACGCTGCCGGAGGGGTGGTGAAGTCTTGCGTCAAGCTTGGGTCCTGAGGCGGATCAGGGAGATTAGTCGGCACGGGCGGAGGCACAATCGGCGGTCCCTCGACTGGAGGCACAGGGAGACCGACGGGGATGATGAAGTTTTCACCGTTTGCAGTCGTGATCTGGTAGCCTGTCGTGTCGGTGATAGCGTAGCCAGTTGGCTCTGCGTAGCCGATCCAGTTGCAGTGCCCTGTCGCGTCGCATTCGGGGACGTAGTGGCCGCCCGCCGGCGCAGCCGTCACCTCATCAACGCCAATCACCTTGCAGTTCGCGCCGACGCCGGGCGTGGGACAGACTTCGACCCAGCCGGCTCGCTTGGCGAGGGATCTGGGCCTGTCTGTTGTTGTTTGGGATGGGAGGGTGATCGTGGTGGCGCCGGGGATCCTGAGCGCGGAGGTGCTGCCGACGGAGAGGAGGAATGCGGCGAGGCCGGCGAGAAGAGGGGAAAAGAAGGGATGCATGGCTTGTCTTTTGAGTTGGGGTGTTCAGAGAGGGAGGGAGGTGGTGAGTTTTGGTGCTTTCTCAAGAGCAGGGGCTTTTTGGGAGGATGGGGAGTTGCTCTCTTTTGAAGGCAAGGAGCCGGAGAATCTTAGGGAGGATAGGCTGATCAATCCTCTCCGATGAAGGGACGAAAACGAGGCTCTATAGAGATGGCCATGGGTGATGGCCGGGTGTAGTCTATAGCGAAGACTCATCCCTGACTGCGCGTGCTATCTCCTTTTGGACTGGAGGTGAGATGGAACGTAGAACGCCTAAAAGGTAAGCTGACTCTTTGCTTTATGCGTAGGGATAGACTAGAGGCTATGCACTTTGTTTGCATAGATTGTAGGACTGATCTATGCTCCGCAATAAATTACCTCTCAAGGCGTTTCATTCTCCTTGATTCACACTAACCTATTCCTTAAAAGGCGATTACCCGCGAAGAGTAGCTTACATTAATTAATATCTCCCCTTATGTTAGACTAGAAACAGCTATTCGAGTTGGATTAGAATAGATCACTGAGTCAACTTTCGACTTAGGTAGCAAATCGCTGTTTCCATGATCAGGATCAGTGATCTATTCCTAGGAACAGAACAGTCGGAGACTCCGCAAATAATATCAGCGGCTCTTCATCTAAGAATGCTAATTGGAACATTCCTCTAAGACTGGGCAGCATAGTAGTATTGGTCAAGCAACGCTTCGATGCCGGTGCCTTGCATACCTGCGTCCACTATTGTAGTCGTGTGGGGGAAAAGTCAGCTGGGCTGTGAGAGGCATTCTGTATCTTTGACCTGTTGTTCGAGGTGTCGAGTTAGCGCGCTCCTCGACGCTAGACCAAACCCGGCAAAGCGTCTGTCAGGATACACAACTCTTCTGTCGACACTGAGTACCACCCAGCTTTTCTTCCGATGAGATCGAAACCATACCCTTCCACTAATCCTCCCTCACTGCCTTGCTAACGTGTTCGGTGCTGCTTAAGGCCTTCCATACCCCAGCCGCATGCAAGTCTACTTGGTCACAAGCGCGCTGATTTACCTGACTGTATCCTACAGTCATGCTCACGACGTATAGAGACTTGCAATAAATCATTGACGATTGCTACCTTTGCGGCGCGGCTCTGATATATATGGTAAGGTTGTGCGACGAGGTTGGATGACATGACGAATGCCTGTGAGCTGTAGAGTTTTGAGGCCAGCTGGTTGTCCAGCGCAGATGACATGATGACTTTACTTCATCTCGCAACCTCTCGCCATGACCCTTTCGGTGTCATCGTCTTACATTGATTGAAAAAGCGGCCAGCCAGTGGGCTGTGCCGTTGGCAGCGCCGTCTTGAGAAGTAGAATGGGCAGGACTGTGGGGATGAGCTTATAACAGACGCTGTTCTCTTCATACTGCCGGATCGTCTTCCAGGTATATCAAAACACATTATCGTTTGGTGGATCCACCAGACACGAATCTGCACGCATCATGCGCTATCAGCCCCCTCTTGTAACCTTTCTTAAATCTTTCCTTGCAGTTCATTTCATCAACAGTGTCGCTGCCCTGAACCCCCCGGTACTCGTCTTCGATTGCAGTGTGACACCCGGTGCGTGTACCACCATGTGCTGGGGCGCCTTCTGTGCTGGCTTTGGTGAAGCACTCTCGTTCGACAAGCCAAGCCAGCAAATCAAAGACGCACGTCGAAACAAAGCAGGCTGTGGCGCCGGAAACCGATGCTGCGACGAAAGCCCGGACCCGGAAGGCAGCTCTTGTGATGAATACCCTTTTGCATCATCGATCGAAGCGGACCACGTGCAGCAGGTGAATCGATGCATCAAACCCAGCGAGAACAGCAGTACGTTTTGCCACTTCAATAACCGTCTTTCACTTCGCACCATGATCCTCCAGCTAATGATTGCTCCTCTTCCTCTAGGTCAAGGCGGATCACTGTCGAGTTTCATTCAACATAAATTGAACAACGCCCAAGGCGAATACAGCATCGCATTCGCAAACCCAGACAATGACGCGACCCAGTACTGCGAGCACACCACCGAGTGCCTCAACGATGGCAACATGTTCGAAGGCGAGAATATCGCCCCGGATGGCCATGCACACAGGACCATGCACAAGCGCCACTACTACATGCTGGAGTCGAACACGACCGTCCTTTCCGGCAGGGAGCTCGACCTCTTGACACCGGTGAAACGCGCGGAGAAGCGGAGCAGGGTGGAAATGAATCTGCTGAAGCGCAGTGGGGGTGATCAATTCGAGCTGGTGGATGACACTATCATCAGTCGCATCATACCCTAGGAAAGTGCGCTCTGATATAGATTCCTTGGATATTGGCGATCGGTTTCCCTAGCCGTTGATGCTTGTGGCGCATGGCGATGTGTTGCAAAGCCGTACAATGGCGCTGAGGCGCTGCCGTTCGCTGCTCAATGCTTTACTAGCTGATAGCAATCGACCTGTGCAGACGGGGTATGAAGGTATCGAGGTACCAACAGTTCGTGTAGTTTAATTCAGTCAGAATGTTGGGCTGCAATGTCCGCCGTCTTCTTCAATTCGTGATATTCTTCAGTCGCTGTGGGCTTCAGATCGGGTAACCGTTCGGTCAATGATCTCGCTCCTCCACCTCCTCATCCCACCCCTTCGCCTCTTCCCACGTGCTCAACCCTTGATGAACCCACGTCAACACCTCGGCCGCCACATCAACCGGTCTAACGCACGAATCTGTAGTCCCATCTTCCTCCAAGCGTACAATCTCCACCCCATTATCCTCCCACTCCATGTCATCAACCACAACAAACATTCTCGAATCGAAATCATTCCCCGCAGCAGCCCTCGCATGCTCCCGAGCAATAGAAGCAACATCGCCCCCCCTCTCGCCAGAAGCAAGCCGACACACACCAGGCGCATACTCCTTCCGACTCCCCAGCCCGAAATTAAGCGCATCCAGCAGCGCCCCCGTGTCCGCGATAATCCCTGCTTCCCTCAGGATGTACACGGCAAACCTCCTCCGGGGATAAAACCCCTCGGTGAAATCCGCCAACGCCTCACTCCACGCCGTATTCCCCACGCTCACAGACGGCACCGCGCTTCCCACCACCCGCGCCTCCATCCTCGCCGCGTCCACGAACCCGTCGAAGTTGAGGTTGATGGCCAGTACGCCCTCTTCGCGCCAGTTTGCGCGATCCGCCACGACGAAGTGGGTTTTGTCCATGTCGCCGGATGAGGCGCGGTGGTGCCGGATGATCTCCGAGATGGTGGGACCGCTGCCGCTATCGCTGCTGGGGAAGAGGTGCGGCGAGGGGGCCCACTGCTCGCCGTCCGTGAAGGTGCCGAAGATGCCGAGGTTGAGGGTGCGGATCAAGGGGGGAAGATCGATGGCGGCGACGGTGGTGTAGACGCTGAACATGATGACAGCTGCGGCGGTTTGGGGAAAGCGCGAGAGCAGACCATTGTTTGCGAGGGAGGCTGCGCTTTTTTGTTGTTTGGTGGTTTGTTGGTCAGCTTTTAGAGCGTTCATGCATGACACGCGCTAGTCCTACACGGGTCACAGGTCGGCTAGGGTCAGTTTTTTCTCGGCTAGGGTTAACGTAGGCTCTATATAAGTAGTTTAGTAGGGTTAAACGCTAGTACCTAATATATATAATAACCTTATTTAAGATTAAATCTAATTAATTTAGTATATAAACTATATATACTTAATATATATATATAATATATAATTTATAGCGTTTAAATATATAATATTCTAGCCTTTCTTAATTATAATTTCTTTATATATTTATATTATACTTAGCGTATATTATAATACCTACCTAATAATAAACTACTATTATTATAAAAATTACTTAATAGATTAATAATATTAAGGTACTTAATATTTATTTTACTTATATATTATATATATAGGCTAAGATATAAATTTAAGTTAAAGGAGAAAGTAAAAGTATTAATTAATATAAGCTTCTCCTCTTTATAAGGCTCTCTTTAATATATAAGTAATAATTATATAAAGCGTATATTAATTATATATAAAATATAATTATAAAGATAGAAATTATTATTAATAAGAGTATGAAGAGTAAGATTATAATTAATAAAATCTAAGACTATCTTATTATACTTAAGTACCTTAAAATTAATTTAAATAAAATCCTTTATATTATATATATAAAGTTAAGATTTAATAGCTAAAATATAATAAATATTAAGGAAATAGTTTAAGGCTATATATTAAATATATATTACGTATATACTTAATTAATATTAGAATCTATTAATTTATATATAAGTATAATTTATATATTATATTATTAATAGATTAACTTTTAACTTAAAATTAATTAAAATAAGCTTCTTAAAAAGGAATTAAATGAAGGATTTATAAGGAATAACTTAATAATAAGGATATTAATATAATAAGATTAAATATTATTAATATCTTTATAAAGATATATTTATCTTATACCTAATATATAAATAAGTATAAGTTAAGTATATTAATAATCTTTAATAAATTTCTAATTATTAATATATTAATATTCTAATTTTAGAATAAATTTAACTTAATACTAAGTATTAATATAATAGCTTTATAGTTAGCTAAAATATATAAGATAAATATTATATAAATTTATAAATAAATAATAAGGGCTATTATAATAAGATTCCTATTACTTTAAAGAGGAATAAAGTAGATATATATTTAATATATACCTTAATCTTATTAATTATCTTGAAGTACTCTTTATTAATTATTTATAAAATAGTAATTAGGAATTATAATATAAGGTTAAATAAGTCTTAATAGATATTATATAAATTAATATAACTTATCTAAGAATATTAATTTAATATAAATCCTAATATATATAAGCTAACTATACTTATATAAACTATCTTATATAATAATATAAATAGTATTATAAGTAGGTATATTCTATACTTAATATATATTAAGTATATATAATATTTAACTATTTAAATAGTTATAAGGAGATAATATATATCTATTATAATATATAATTTAATCTTTATATCTTAATTAACTAAGAATAATATCTATTCTTTATACTTATTCTACGTAGAATATATACTTACTACCTATTATATTTAATTAAATTACCTTTAAATATTATAAAGAATATTAAGAGTATTATTAAATAATATAATTTATTAAATCTTACTACGCGTAGATTTTATACAAATATTATATATCCTTAACTTATAATTCCTAAGACGCTTTATTATCTTACCTTTCCTTATTAATTTAAAGAGGAAATATAATATAAATTTTATATAAGAGATTTATATAAGTCTAAATAATAAGGATAAGGTTATAATCCTAATTTATAAATAAAAGTTATTAAAGTATAAAGATAGTATAACTATAACAAGTATAAATTATATATAATATTAATATTTTATATATATTGAATATATATAAGGCTTTAATATAAGTTTTACTTTAATTAATTAAAGGATCTTATAAAGTAGTAGATCTAATTAATTATATATTTTCATAAATAATATTATTTTATTATATATTATATTTATACTTAAGCTAAGGCCTTTTATAATTATTTATATATATAAATTAACCTTACTTTTAAAGTAGTATAAAGTAAAAATAATATCTTTTTAATTTTTAAATAAAATATAAATATTAAGTATATATATAATTTATATATAATTAATATTAGTCTTTTAATTATAATTAGGAATTCTATTATATTATTATATCTTTATAACGTTTAAAATATAAAAAGGCTATTATCTAATATTTTAAAAACTATTTTAAGTTCTTATAAAGGTCTTTTAAAAGTTAATCTAATTTACCTATATTATTAATAAAGAGGAAGGATTATATATAACAATTATTAATATAAATAAAAAATAGGCCTTAAGTAAGTTAAATATCTATCTTTTATATATTAAATATAAATTAATAAAGATAGGATTTAAAGATTATTTATATAAGATTAACTTAATATATATATAAAAGGAATATTTATAATATATACTTATCTTCTATTAAGTATATATCTTATAAAGTTTTATTAAAAAAAATCTAAAATATACTACTTATAATATTATAAGTTAGATATAATAGATATATACTCAGAAGTATATTAAATATAAGGAGAGTAGTTATTTTACTAATAATAACTTTATAAACTAATAATTATTTAAACTTATTATATACCTTAAGTATAATATATACTTAGGATATACTTATTATAAGCTAATTTTACCTAGGTTAAAAGTATATACTTAGGAGATATTTATTAAGAAGAAGATAATAAAGGAGTAAAGAATTAATAAAAACAAAAGAAATAATAACAATATTATATAATTTATAAATATAATAAGGAAAGATAGTAAGCTAGGTATATATTATATTAAAGTTATATATAAGCCTAATAATATAATAAATTATAAATAATAATAATAAGTTATATATTAATTATAAAATCTAATATTACCTTAAAATCTTATTAATCCTTATAATACTTTAAACTTCTTTATAATATATAATTAATATTAAGTTAATATAGACTTAATAAAAACTAGAATTATTAAAAGGGAAAGTCTTATATTATTAATTTAATTAATTATTATATAGAGATCCTAAATATTTATTAAATATATATTACTTTTATCCTTATCATTATAAGGGAATATCCTATTTAATAGAATATAAAGATATATATATACTAATTTAACTTAGGAGGTAGATAATCTTATATATATAAAGTATATATAAAGTAAGTAATAGACTATTAAAGAGCTTTAATAGTAGAAGGAAATTATAAAGGTTAAGAGAGAACTTAAGAACTTAAAAATATAATATTTAAATAATTCTAATACAAAAGTAGTTTATAATAAATGTATATAATTTAATTAACTTAATCTTAATTATAATAATAAGGATAGTAGGAACTTTATATATATTAGGTATAATTAAAACTTATCTAATCCTCTATTATTAATAAGGTTAAATAAATATAAGATTATCTAAAATAAAATATTAAAGCTTAAGGTTAAGGATACTTTAAAATATTATAAATTATTAATTTTAAATTAATTTTAACTTATTTAAGAATTTTATATAATATTCCTATTATATAAAGGAGAAGCTAAGATAAAGAAGCTCTTTTTTTATTTTCTAATAAACTAAGTTATTAAGAATTTTTACATTTATAAGATAAAGACCTAATTAAACTATTTATACTAATATATTTAATAAATTATTCAAAAGAAAGTAGCTTCTAACTAGGCTTAATATTTATTAGATAGATATATAATATTATAAATTAAATATATAAGCCTTCTTTATTATTTAAAAGTTATTCTTATATATATTATATATAAGTAATAGGATATATATCTAGATATTTTAAAATTTTAAAATTTAAGAGTTTAATATATATTATATATAAGTTAAATATAGTTTAAATTATATTACTTAGCTCTTATTAAGATAATATTATATAATATATTTTAAGCTTAAGCTTAAAATAAAATAATAGGTAAATATATTAATATAAAATTATTATAATACTACTATTAATATAAATATATACTTAATATAAGAGATACTACTAAAAAGAAAATATTTTCTAGGTAATACTAGGCTTATACTTAAATAATATATAATAATCCTTCCTAATAGCTTATATACAGCTTATACTTAACTTAAATAGTAATTTTATTAATATTATATTAGTAATCTCGCGCGGCCGTATATTACAAAAATTTGTATATTATACGTAAATATCTATTTAGCTTATATATTAGCTCCTAAGATTATAAAATATTTCAGGTTACTAAATATATATTTAATAACCTGAAATATTTTAGATAAGTCTATATAAGCTATCTTATATAATAGGACTAATCCTACCTAATAATAGGATTTATTAGGTATATAATACAGGGCTAGACTAGGGTAGTATTATACACGTATATAAGATACATGAATTAACTGTATTTAAAATCTATATTACGCTAGTATAGATAATATAGTCTATATAACCTTACTAAGCTTCCTAGTATTAGTAGAAAATCATGGATTTAAGGCCTTAAATCTAGATTTTCTATATTTAGGATTTTTAGGCTAAAATAAAATTTTATGAAAATTCTCTATTTTTTTTCATTATTTTACCTGAAAAATATATATTTAATAGGATTAGTATATTTCTATTTTTTATACAAGTTTCTAAGTTATTAATATATTAATAAAGTTATTATTATATATGAATTTATAAATCCCTTTTATAATTATTAAATTAATATATATTAAATATAAATATAATTAACTTTTAATACTACCTTTAATAAGCTTTTTAATAGTCTTATTAATAACCTTATTAATAGCCTTACTAATATCCTTACTAATAACCTTAGAAGCCTTACTAATAGAAGAAGCTAATAATAGTATTAACTTATATAAAATATAAGTATTATATAATTATATCCTTTAATTTTTTAGCTTTAAGAATATAAGGAGGGGAGGATATTTATAAATAACTCTAAAATAAGATAAGATTATATTATATATATAATAAGTATCTATTAATAAATTATAAAGTTAGTAATAGAATTATATACTTATCTTATACTTACTACCTAATAAGAGAGTAATTAAAGAATTAATTTATATATACTTAATTAGCTTTAATATAAGTTAGGTATCTATATTAAAGGTATTAAAGAGGGCGTTTATTATAATATTATTAAGGATAATAAGTAGGCTAGGAGGAGGTATATACTAGGTATCTATATAGGAGATACTAGGAAGGGTATTTATTATAAGTATTAAATAAGAGGGAGGTATAAAGGCGTTTATTATAAATAATAAATAAGGGGGAGATATATACTAGGTATTTATATTAAAGGTATAAGGGAGGATATTTATTATAAGGGGAGGCTTAGCCTTAAGAAGAGGCGTAGTCTTAATTATATTAATATTAGGTATATATCTTATAAGTTTATAATTATCCTTAAGAGATATTAAACTAGGAAGTTTAAATTATTATTTATTTATCTATTATCCTATCTTTACTAAATATATATTATATTTATATTATAATAGAATTAAGTTCTAAAAGAAGTTATAAAGCTTATATCTATTATATTATAATAGATTAACTTAATATATATAATATATTTATAATACTTATACTAGTACCTTTATCTTAATTATATACATATTAATTTTCCTACTCTTAAGACTATATTTATAAAGTATAAATTTAATATAAACTTTAAATATAAAAGTAATTAAAAGCTACTATATATTAGGTATAAGTATACCTTAACTTATTTAAGAACTTTATATTATACTACGCGCTAAATTATATTAAAACTTATAAGCTAATTATATATTAAGTAAATATAAATCATACTTTTTATTTATAATATATATAACTCTATTAATATTAATAGTAGTAGGATTAATTATTATATATAATTAATATATACCTAATTCATAATATTTAATATAAATATATATAAGAATCTAGGTATTTATTATAAGTGTATTAATAGAGCTTTTCTACTATTAATATTAATAATATATATACTTAATATTAACTAAGCGTATAAATAGTTAATATAAAAAGATTTATTTATATATTTATATATTATTAATAGTAACCTTATACCTATATATATCTAATAAGCTTATATTAAGAATACGTATTACTTAAATAAATATATATACTAATATTTATTAAAGAAAGAATAATAATAATATTTAATAAATATATATATATTTAATATAAGCTTAGCTTAAAAAAGTAATTTACTTACTTATATTATTTATAATATTAATTATAATAACTTCTAAGTTTATATATACTTAATAGAAGCCTATTAATAAATATTAATTAAATATCAATTAAAATTATAAGATCTAGGATATATAATATAAGTAGTTATATACGCTAATAATTAATTTAATATATATATAATATACTTTTTATATATATAATATTAATCTAATATTTCCTAATTTAAATTGTTATTAGGAATTAGGCCTACTATTACCTATTATTAATATATATTATAAATATATTATAAATATATTTATTATAATAGAATCTTAGGTTAGTTACTTTAATAACCTTAAAATTATTATATTAAATATATAAAATAAAAGTAGTTATAATAAGGCTAAGCGTATATTATATAAATATAAAAAGAATAGATAAGTAAAAGTATTAATTAATTAATATAATATATATATATATATTATTAATAAGGTATTATAAGAAAGATAAAATATTAATATTAAAGAATATATTATAAATATAACTTAGCGCGCTTAAAAGGCGTATAGTATATATAATATATATAGTAATAATATATAGAATATTCTAGAAGGTTATTTAATTATATTAAACTTTATTAGGAGTTAAATAATTATACTTAATATATATAGGGACCTTATCTAGGATTAAAATACTAATATTAGGTATATACGCTAAATAGACCCTAGCTAAGAAAAAATAACCCTAGCCAACCTATAAGCCCAGTTCTACAGCAGTTTACAAATCTATTGATTTAGCGCTAGTAGCCCGGTCGTAAGTGGATTTGTAAACTGCTGTAGCAGCGTGGTTTCTGTCACACATCACTCGACATCAAGTGAGCAATGATGTATTCTTCGGTCTACTCAGATAAAACCTTGCACAGCGTGGAAGCAGTGTTTCTCGTTTGGAGATGTCCGGGGTCGGTAGTCGAATCTGTGGAACAAACCCAAGGGTGGTACTCGTTGATCTGGTGCCAGCTGCATAAACCATGTACAAACGCTAGTGGTATTGAATGGGATTGACGCTTGCTACGACACGTAAGATGAAGCATCTCGTTTGTGAAGCCTGCTGGAACGAGATCTTCAACACCGAAGCGATCCAGAAATTCTGGGTCCAGGAAGACTACACTGTTTGCTACACCACTACGTGGGCACGAACAATTCAATCGGCTGGACGTGGATGCAACTGGTGCACCTTCTTAAAGTCTGTACTGCCATCTCCAGACAGTTCCCAATGGCCTAGCAACTGGATACCTACGACAAAATTGTCAGTCATTCTAGAAGAAGCGGACTTGATGGACAATACCGTGCCTCGAGGGTTGAATCAGTGTCAGATTGACCTCGGTACCGCAGGCTCCCCACGCGACTGGCACGTGGAATATGACTTATTCTTCGATGATATTAGGAAGTCTGACGGAATCGTCACTGCTCGCCCGTTGCAGACGAGCGTCAATTCGGCCGGAGCATATTTGCAGATCGAAGAGTGGTTAGATCAATGCAACAGGCATCCAGATTGCATTGAAGCTTGCATGGATATGTCCTTGCCGTCCAGGGTCATAGAAGTCGCTTCTGCTGACTCTTCCGGCATTCCTCGTCTTCGATCGACTAGAGGACTGGAGGGGTCCTATGTGGCTCTTTCATACTGTTGGGGATCTAACCAAACTTATGTTCTGACATCCAAGAACGTTGAGGTCTTAATGGAGGGGCTCGATGTGAGCTTCCTTTCACAATCCGTTAAGGATGCTATCGAGGTGACAGGAAATCTGGGGTTTAAGTATCTCTGGGTTGATGCGTTGTGCATTATGCAAGATACGACTGAAAAGGCCGCCCAAGTCGACATGGAGAATGAGCTTGCGATGATGAATCGAGTATACAAGAACGCAGCCATGACCATTGTCGCAGCATGTGTCCCGTCCGCTACAGATGGTTTTCTCAAAGACAGGCCTGAGCCAGGACAACACCACTTCGACATCCCATGCAGGCTCACTTTGGAATACCTTTTTGTCGCTCATATCCGAGAGCACGTTATGTATGATGACAAGCACGAGCCTATAAATGACCGAGCTTGGACCTTCCAAGAGCAGCTTCTTTCTCCACGCCTGTTGATCTACGCCAGTCACACCCTACAATGGCAATGCCGAACGCTGACCTGTAACATGGGTGGATCCTACCATTCTCCCAACCCCAGTGCTGCACCCCGCCTACCGCCCAAAGAGATGTTACTCCCACAATATATAGGAAACCTTCCAGAACGCGAACATCCCAGCCTCGAGTATGGCGCCGAGATCCCTCATCTGACTCTGCAGCATTGGCTGCGCATTGTAACGAGCTATTCAACCCGCAAGTCCTCGCTATCTAGAGATAAACTAGTCGCTATCTCCGCGCTCGCGGTCTCCTACGCAGATGTCTTTGGCCCGAAGTACCTCGCCGGGATCTGGGCCAGGTCCGCGGTACAGCAACTCTGCTGGCGCAGTCCAGACAGACGCCGTTTTTTCACGCGACCATTGCAGTATCGGGCGCCTTCTTGGTCATGGG
>JAABUL010005620.1_pt1 | contig 15393 bp, 20 predicted proteins | sample 5559151 | NCBI WGS metagenome assembly JAABUL01 (sample SAMN10711876, study PRJNA513368) | rock metagenome | isolation source: Antarctica rocks | place: Antarctica: Victoria Land, Pudding Butte sud | reverse complement strand
CGGAAGAAGCCACCAATCCATCTATCAGGATCTGGCCTCTCAGCATAGATGGATTGGTGGCTTCTTCCGCCGCTACTTACTAATCAGACTCACCTGTGGTCAGTACGAGTACATAGTTGATGGTGGGGTACAACATAAATGTCTTAGCCACGAAAACCTGTATTTACGTGGCTATTGGCCCCAACTTCTTGCTCCTTGGCGACCCCCAAATAGCTTGACAATACCAGACGATATGGAACGCGCTTAGGTCTTTCCACCCCGTTTCTATGATTCCATAAGATCTTTACACCAATCACACTCCTTTTCATCGGCCTGCTGCTTTTTAAATTACACATACAGCGACGAGGCTGTGCACTGGTGCAGCAAAAGGATTGTTGCCTGATCTCATCGGTGCCTTACGCAGGGCGAAGCAGACGCCGCGCCGCAACCACACCTCCACTGCTCTGAAATATCTGACTTCCTTCGACTAAGAGCATTTGCCCACCCAAGTTGATCATGCCCGCACACGTAGCTCTCCCAGATCGCAAGCATGACAGTCCAACCTTTTCCACCCTCCCACGCGAAATCCGGGACAGAATATACACCCACCTGCTCGTCGACTCTGCGCCAATCAGGTTTTTCGACCTCGCCTACGGCTTCGACCCCCCAAGCGAAGACGTAAAACACGCTCTGCAACATATCAATCTGTCGACCGAAGCCCGCGACATCTTCTATCACTACAACACCTTCTATGTTTGCGACATCGGACTCCAAGCTTTCCTCCAGTACAAGCCTTCTACAAATCTAGAAGGAATTAAAGGCGACTCGGCCCCTAAAGACCACGTTAGACGCCTCAAGATCATGATAGATCCACTTTTACGGCATCAATACGACGCTGTACCAGCGCTGCGTATCCTCCTGGAGTGTCCAAATCTCCGCAAGGTTCATATTGATTTAGGAGGGCGCATCGAGGGGATGAGGGATTTCGACTCGACTTTTTTCCGGATTGCGGATGTCTGTATTGAGCTTTTTGATAAGCTTGGAGAGGAGGGGCTCAAGGTGGAGGCAAGGACTTTGTACCAGAGTTGTATGTGGACATTGGCGGTCTTCAAGAGTGGGAAACCGCCACAAGGATATTGGTAGGCTGGACACCAAGGATTGGGACCCGAGAGCTCTTGCGCATGGAGGGATTGTGATGGCACCAGCGTTTCAATAGTATACGGTGGACGACTTAGGATGCCGGACATGCGTCACTACTGCAAGTAGTGTAAGCATTAACGAAGCTATACTTGACGGTTGGCAAGTCATAGCCGCGACTGCCTGGGTGGCGAGGAGGCTCGCAAGTACATCGGCATTTCTAACTTACAAGAATGTAACATTGCCCGAGTAGGTCCTCTCAGAGATACCCAACACTATCCCTCGGGACTGGTAACAGAACTGCCATGGGAACTATGGAGACCCGAGCATATATCAATACCCAATACCATTGATGAAAGGCGGCTTGGTAGGGCTGAACATCCGCGTTACTACGACGTTCTTTGCATTTAAACCCTTACCCCACACGCATGCTTTGACCTGAATCCTATTCCCTCCATGGCAGAAGGAAAGAATGCGAAGTTTTGCGGACCGTTACTCGTGAGCCTCTGCTTCCAAAAGAATAGCCATGTATCGCGAATTTCAAAAGTAGACAACCCCTCAACTGATCAATACTCTACCATCTGCGAACCCACTTCTTTGAATACTTTACACAATGAGCGCGAGTGAATAAGCTTCTCATTAAATCCACCCGTACAGACTACCTAAAGAACGTGAACCCTTCAGCGCGCTACTCAAACAAGTCCACCGATATGACCAGGTCGCTGCGGTTAAAGAACGTCCTGTTCACAAGCCATGAAAAATGTTTGCTCAACCCCTGCTAACAACAAATCCCTCCTCCCTCCTGCAACCCTGTTTCCATTCCTTGAAAGAGGTTTGGCCTAATACGCAATAGCGGTGCATCCATCGCCCTGGCAGCAAGCCACGGTCGTAGAGCAAATCTCCTGGATCTGCTTGTTCTCTTGTCCCTTGGCTACAACCCCCTCGTCAGTATCGACTCCAAACGAGCGCAAAGAAGCATCAAAAGGGAGCAAACATACTGTCGATCTGGCTGCAAGTCAGTTCAGCGTTGCCACCGGGGTAGTAGACGTTTTTCTTGTTGCTACCGTTGTTTTTGGCGTTGCAGCAGGAAATGCTGCTTTGGCTTGCGGAGCAGGATTGGGATGCGCCGGAGACGGTAACATTGGGGGGGCCTGGGGGTTCCTTTTTTGGGGCGGCGACGGTGAAGGCGGCGCCTGCGATGAGGGTGAGGGTTAGAAGGGAGAATTTCATGGTTGCGGAGATTGTAGAGGGTGTTGATTGAAGATGTTGGTTTGGGAAAGGTGTTTGGAGAAATGGTGATGATTCTGGTGATGATGAGAAAGAAACGTTGAAGCTGAAAGGGCTGTCAATTTATATTCCATTGCTCCGCTGCGGTGACTTGTGCTGTGAGTTCGTAGCCCGTTCTGCCGTGCAGCTGATCGTGATCTCATCGGCAATAGACTTTATTGAATGTAGTAATTCACCGTTACTTGCCTTCTGCTTCTCGTATTGCTTTGCTCCTTGCCAAGTTTCAAGCTCCTCTTCGAGTTAGACTTTATTGGTCCCTTGAGGGTATGTATGGCAGTGTGCTTAGCCAAGACATATGGTCTCTGCGAGACTGAGAAGATCTCCGATATGCTTTATTGAATGCACTAGCAAATATGGCAACCAGACGCGTACGAAGTATAGAAACGTGCAGTCTCTGCGTGATTAGTAAAGTCTCCAGTATGCTTTATTGGATGCCATTACATCTGCCGACACTTCTCTTTAGCTTTCTCCGTCTAGTGCCTTCTTTGCTCCATCCGGAGATTTCAAACCTCGCCGCCGGATGTTTTATTTTGGCTGCTCAAAGATCTGCATGGCATTTTGTCCACTCGAAAGGTGTGGTTTCTGCATGATGGATAAAAAGTTGCCGAGTAATCGATGATCTGAGATGATCACACTGCCTTTCTGGCACTCATGTGCTCCTTGCGAAAACTCAATCTTCGGATCAACTTTCTCTATGACTTTTCGCCCACTCATAAAGTGTGGTCTTTGCGTGACAGACGGAATCTCCAGCAGATCAATGAATTGAAATGATTGGACTGCCTTGTGGAGCCCCGCACTTGAAATAACCTCATATAGAATGGAGAAATCCAAAGCAATACTGTACCAAAGGGGGAATGAATGGTAAGGCAATCGGCTGGCAGCCACTATGAACATGCAGCCACTGTGATCATGCAGCCACTGTGATCATGCAGCCACTGTGATCATGCCGCCACTGTGATCATGTCAAGACGAACACGCACTAGTACGCTGTGGCTTCTATATGAAACAAGCAATTCATGCATGACAGTGATGGAAAAAGGAGAGTGCAGATACTTTAGGATGCTTGGCGGTGATGGGAAAACGAGAGTGCAGATACTTTGGCACGCTTGGCAGTGATCGGCTGCAGGCCCACCTCCAGATTCAGGTCAATTCAATCGAGAGACTTGAAGTAGATATCATTCTTAAAAATCGGATTATAATTCAGACTCTTCCATATCCTGATTATGATATAGAGGGCCGACGGTTGCTGGACGGGAGATTCCTTAGAGAATTGAACTGGCTTGGGTTGAACTGGGTTGGGTTGGGTTGGGTGAGGTGGGAGTCTCGGAGTGTAGGGTAATCGTTGCCAAGCACTCTAAGTGGCAGCGCCACAAATATTTAGGGCTGTAACGGTAATTCTGATTGGTCTAAAAACTTCCATTCTCCTACCTTAGCAATGCGGGTCACCGCGACCATCCGCCCCCACCTGAAAACGCGTCGTGATGAAACAAAATCCTACATAAGTAGATACTTGAATAGCTAATAAAGTCTATTTCGAAGCGGAGCTTAATTCCTCGCAAGGGGCAAGAAGTTGGTAATACGAGAAGCTAAAGAGAAGTATTCGTGGAAGTGCTGCAATACTATAGTAAGAGTGATATTCCGGCAGATGATCCGCTGTTGGAAGGCCTCGATGTCAATTTTGAGATCACCGAGCCTCTGGAAGAGGCAATGGGCAGCACACGGTGCGGAGGTTCCGGCTTTATCCTACGGCGCAACGCATTGGAAAACATGGGTAGTTTCCCCCCAGAATCTATTGGAGACAAAACAGCAACAATCTCCTCGGAAGGACTTGGGATGCAAGACCTGATGGGCGGGTACCCGGGACTTGCAAGGCTCGCGTGAAAAAACAAGGGCGATGGGTAGGCAAATTCATGTATTTGAGAATGATGAGCTAACAGGAACAGCATGTCGGTCGACTCCAGACAACGGTCGCTATGCGATTCTACCTATACGGGGACAAAGCCCGCCGAATGGTTTTCCGCCAGCGTATGACAGGGCTCATATACGTGATCCTATCTCTGTGCAACATCCTCACCACCATCGGCATGGTCACACTGCTCATCTCACTCTCCACCAGAAAGGATCTGATTCTCTAAAGCGACAGAAAAGAGCTCCGCACACAAGTCCAACTAGTCTGCGTCTGCATCATCACCGAGTGGCTCGATGACTGCGTCGTTGCACTTATCACAGGCTATCAAACCGCAATATCCGAAGGCCACATTAATCTCTGGATTGCACCTTATAAGCAGTACTCCCTACCCAACCCCATTACATAGCTAACGATGCCACAGATCACGGAGCAACAATCATCCGCGCCTTCTCACCATCCTGGCTCCAAAACAAAACATTCAAATTCACCCTCTCGGGCTCCTCCCCGACCCCAAGCGCAAAGATCTACCCCCAATAACCTTAGCGGCCCACGACCCACATGGGCCACCCTCTGGAGCGAAAACGTCGGCCTCCATCTTCTCTGTATCCTGCTCTGCACGGCGGCCCTCGCAGACAGCATCTCCACTATCCTAAAATGCCCACACCCCACCCTGCAAAACCTCACTACAGATACCATGCTGTGCCTAGCCTGGCCACCCATACTCTAGCTCGTCTGCTTGAATTCCTTCGACATCCCGATCCACTACGCATTCCGCCCGCCGTCCATTCCGAATTGGGCGCTGCTGCTGCGAGATAAAAACCCTGTGCGGCGGGCTTCGTATCCAGATGAAGTGCATGAGGCCGGGGAAGATACGGTCTTTGAGAGCCAGACGATTTCTTATTCGTTGATTGTAGTTTATATCTTTGGGCTTTTGGTTTAGAGTCTTGATGGTTTGGGGGAGGTGTAGTGAACGTAGAACGAGCTACGAGTACTTACACCGTCGCATATCGTCAACCCATTTCGGAGTTCACAGATAAGGTAGGACGAGGATGAGAAGCGGGGAGAAGGTCGACGTTGCTGTTGAAGCTTGCTCGAAGGAAGAGAGAAATGAAGGCGCGGGCGGCTGTAGGCGATCTGACACCAATCTATCTCGTTCAAGTATGTTTTTCCCTGAAGGCAAGTTTCTTATAATATAGTCTATGAGGAATATATCCTTATATCACTACTCACATTTGCTCGTTCGTTGTACGCAACGAATTACCACTTGCAATGAGAAATAGATGTATTCAAAGACTATAATTGACTCTACAGTGAGATCTCATTGAAAAGTTGTTACATCACGAGTCACGTAAGGTTAAGATATCAAACGAAATCAAGAAGCATGGGGATAGAAAAGCGAGACCGGGGCCATATTGCTTGTATCCTTGTCATATCAGCCACACATTATCCTGAGTCGCTAGGGTGTTTGGATTGCTCTTTAGAAGACGTAAACTTAGTTATAGTACTTAGAATCTTAATTCATCATGTTTCCTAAGTAAAAGTTAGAGTTGTAAATATTTAACTTAAGTATAAATCTAATAAGTAGAAAGGATAGCCTTAATACTTATACTCTTTTATAATAAAAGATATAATACGTCTAGTTACTCTATTATCTTCTTAGTACATCTGCAAATTTCAAACCTGCATGAAGTAAACGAGGTAACTCGTTCATATAAGTAATATTAGCTACCCCGAGCAGGTATTAGCAAATTAAAAATCTGAAAAAATTAAATTATATAGGGACACTAAATTAGTAGTTTTTAATTTAAGATTTTTTAAAATTTAGGCTCAGGCCGAGCCGTTTCTTAAGGGAGGAGCTGGAAACCTCTCTAGCTCGCTTATTAATCGACGAATCTAAAAATAGACTCCGGATTCAGAATTTATATTAGAAATATACTAGTATAGTATATTTATAGCCCCCCCCCCTACTAAGGGTAGGTAAATGTATTAAAGTCTGAAAATCCTAAGTTAGTTCAAGTAAGTTAGCTACTAAATTAGTAAGTAGGCTCCTAAAACCTACTTATTTTAAACTATAATCCCTTAAGAGCGATGACATAGGATATTTCTGCTAAACCTGCTAAATCTAACTCCTAAGCACTTATAATACTTAAGGTAGGCTGTAGATTTTTGCAGATGTAAAGTAGAATAGTACATTAATAACTACTAATATATCTAGTATAATATAGAAAGATATATATTATTATAAACTCTTTATATATATACTAAGACCCTACTTATATTATTAGCTAAGATTAACCTATTAATATAATTATATTTATACGTATAATTAAAAAATCTATATTTACAGACCCTAATCAGTCATCTACCCACGTTAACCCGGACTGGATTCCAATACATGCAGGGATCTACGCTAATGTTACTAGTACCCTAACACAGCCCCAGAGATAGTTGTTTCTTCAGCCTGATCTCAAAGGATGCACGAAGACCTGATCATCTGCCCGCGACTTAAGGCAGTATAGAAACGGGCGCAAGGCGAATCAATGATCCACTGAGAACGACATCGACAGCCACCTTGGAAGATATAGAAGTGGCCCAGAATATCATTTGGATGTAGGAAAATAGCATTGATGGCAGTATAGGTTGATGGCGCATCGGCCGATATTTTATATAGGAGAGATCGCTGTCATACGCCGCATGCACCATTGCGCCATGACCGCTGAGAAAGCAACTCCGCAATCGAACAGCGCATATGACGGCCCACGCCTTGGACAAGTGGCAGGCTATACCAACCATCAGCCGCACAAGGCTCCCCATGCTACGCCTCCCCTCTCAGCAGCCTTATCCAAATGTGGGCTTGTTCGGTACTGAGTCTCAAATATTGATAATGGGTTGCTGGAGACGTCGCCGAGAAGATACGTGGGCAAATAATATCAGGCTATCGATTGCATTAGCGGACGGAGATTTTGGCAAGGTCTGTGATTTATTGGTTCGTCGCAATGCACGATAACGCAGCACTTGATGATCAGACCTGTTTTGCTAGATCATCGAGCTTGGGTCTCTTCCATCAGGCTGCATTGGTGTATTCGCTAGGAGTTAGTGTCGGGTTCAAAATATGAGGCTCTGCATGAGGAGGAGCGGAGCCATAGAAGACGAAACCCCACAATTCGAAGAATAAGCAGCTTACTTCCGTGCATCTTCAAATCCCAGACAGCAGCTTTGCCATCAGAATCTAAGACAGGCGGCCTCCAACGTGTCAACCGTTGCGTCTGCCCTCAATATGCGGCCCTTTCAACAGCTTATCAGCTTTACAGTCCTTCATCTCCTTCGCTTGGATGCAGTCCAAACACTCGGCATCAATTGCCGCGGCAGCTCTAATTGTATCTTTGGCGCTTCAGCCTTGGATCCAGTGAACATCCAGAGATCGATGGAAAAGGGCATCAGTGATGGACACGGCGATGACCACTACAATGACGGGCGTAAGGCTCCCCCATTCCAACCCTGTCATACTCCTTGTCCACTGATCGTAAAACGACTGGTGTATAGAGCAAATGGCCTGCGCAAAAACAGTCGGTGCCGGCTACATTTGCGCGTTCTGGCAAAACGGCGCCAGCGGCTCGCTGAACGATGGTCTGGGACATTTGAAGAACCTCCAAGCCCACGGCTGTAAGAACTGCGGAAGCGATCCCACCGAACCAGGAAACGACGTGTCGAACGGCCAGTTTACCGTCAATTTCGTCACCAAGCGATGCTGCGCTCCCGGTGTCATAGAAACAACGTGCTATTGCAATGGAACTGGGGCGCCCGATCCTTCCAACCCGGGGTTCAAGCCTGGATGGTGTACCGCGCACGTGGTTCAATTTCAGCGCAATGAGTACGGCGTTGGAGATCGGTTTGCATTTGACGTTGTGCTCTTCGACGACGCTAAGACCATCGTTGGTCAGGTACAGAAGCAGGCGGTAGATGCTAGCACGGGCTCGCTGGGAGTAACTAGCGCTTTACCATGGGTGTTTGTTATCACACCTGGGCAGAAAGATGAGGACCCTGTGGGCTTTAAATACAGCGACCAGAGCTGGGACAGTAAGAGTAAGGAACACCAAAGTAGCCTAGGCAAAGGACCTGAAAATGGTTATCAGAAAGGAAACAGAGAGGGCGATATGGGTTTCAGTTGCTGAGAAAGTTTTTGAGGTGTCGAGATGAAGAGGAAATGTCAACGATCTTCTACTGATCAAATTGTTATACTTCTTCCTAAAATTAATCTAATATCGAAGAGTATTGTCATAGACTGGAATAGGGTGTCTGATGACGTGGATAGCATGTCTAGAATAAAAGGTATGGTTTTGCAAAGTCGCCTGTAGCAGGCAAGACATGTACGTGCCAAGGCCACCCTAGTCCCCATTAGGCTACCAGGCCGACATGCTGATGCTATAACCATGACAAGTATCCTATAACACTAATATTTGGATATCAATTTCCTAGCCATACTATTATATAGAATAGGATAGGTATTTTAAACCTCTTCTATTCATAGGAGGTATAGGTTTTTATAAGATAATCCTATAGGATAGTATATTTATAGGACTAGGTTATAAGATTAGATTAGATTTCTTTAGGATATCCTATAATTACTAAAGGAGGTTCAGGTTACTAGGTTTATCGATTTTACAAGAGTCGTTCGATCCTCTGCAATATTTCATTGTGGTTGGAGACGATGTTCTTGATAGAGTCGTAGACCTTGCGAAGGACATGCGTTTGAGCGTCAACGCTTGCAAGTGTTGTAAGACTCGGCTTCCTTGGAGTAGGAGAGCTGCAACGTGTTGAGCAGAATATTGATTGTAGATACGTAAATGTTTAGATCTTCTTTGAATTGATGAAGGTCTTCCTTTCCACATTGGGACCATGTGATCTTCCGAACTTGGTCTCCGATTGAAGATTTCCCGACCGTCAATGATTGGTAGGAGGCGATCTTGAGGATAGATCTATCAATGCATTCTCGGGAACCTCGGAATGCTTGTTGCGTCGCATGAAATTCGCTTGAATTCTCCCTCTCTTTGATGGCGACTAAGGCTCGATCCAAGCAGTAGAGCTCGGCAATCAGCCCTCGATACTCCACTTTTCCACCAAAAGTTTCGTCACCGAGTGATGAGCCTTGCTATCAATATTTCACATCAAGAACCGATTGAGATACTCATGCAGCAGCTTAGATAACGGGAACGTTCTGATTCAGCTATGGTAGAGCTGGTGGGTATGATGGACGATACACGAAGCTACAAAGTAAGAACAGGAGAATGAGTGATTTGCACTCACTTCCACACATTAAAATTCAGAAAACTCTGCAAGACCACTTCTCGTTTCTCCTGAAACCATTGCCCCGTACAATTTCCATCCACATCCACTCTACTCTTCTTCCTCTAACTTCCACCCTTCCTCGAATCCGCCTGACCAGCTTCCACCTGTCTCTTCTCGGTTCCCATCCCACCTGGCCAAACCCGGTGAGCGATCCAACTCGCTTTCACACCCACAACGCATCCCCAAAACAGATACCCGAATATGAAATCTCTTAATCCAGCCTCCATCACTGCAGCTGCGATCGCACCAACAAGAGCACAAAAGCCGATGATGCGAGTCTGAAAGACGTCATTGCGACCCGCTTGCGCGACAAGCGCGATGGTGCTTGTGCCGAGGAGGGTCGCCAGAAGGAGGCTTGTTGGATCTGCTGCTTGTTTCAGGAGGGGAGGGTTGGTGAAGGGGTGGGTCCAGAGCTGGGTTTGATGTCAGATTTGAAGGTCACAACGCTTCTGGAGATGGAATGAATAGGATGGAGGAAGGAAGAAAATGGGGGGACTTACCGATATTAGATCTACCTGCCTGCATCGGAGAGCGGGCATCCAGGAGTCGCTATCGTGGACGCTATCGTAATCTGCCGCCATGGCAGCCGTGGAGTGAGCGAAGAGCAGTGGAGATAGGAGTAGGAGTGTCTTCGGTGCGTTGAGTTGCAACACAGCATTGATGCGGCGGAAGAGGCTATGGAACGTAGAGCTGGAGACAATTTGCTGTCGAAGACAAGCCTCCAAGAATCTGCGAGAAGCCGTTTCGAGGTCCATAATCCAAATCCAGGTCCATTCAAATGAGAGGAAGGCCATCGATGCCCAGGAATCCAGAGTTGGTACACTTTCTATCGGACCCTCATAGGTCGTTCTGTGAGAGGCCGTATCGAGGTCCATGTTCCCATTCCATGTCCATTCACATGAGAGGGAGGCCATTGATGCCCAGAAATCCAAAATTGGTATAATTTCCATCAGACCCTCATAGGTCGTTCCGAGAGAGGCCGTATCGAGGTCCATGTTCTCATTCAACGTCCATTCACATGAGAGGAAGGCCGTCAATGCCAAGGAGTCCGCAGTTGATATACTTTCCATCAGACTCTCATAGGGCATTAAAGCAAACGAGTCATCCCCCGTATATACTTCAACCATCTTAACATCCCCGAAATTTTCATATGGACGCGCTCGCATGTCAAGCCACAAGCATAACTTCGATTGACACTTAGACGAATCTTTCCCAACCTCTTCAATTCGCATGTAACCGCCCCGGATGTACCCAGTGTTTTCATATGACAATATACCAATGATCCAAACACATTCGGAGTATTCATTATACGGACGCTTTTGCATGTCAAGCCACAAGTATAACTTCGATCGACACAATGACGAATCTTTCCGAAGCTCTCCAATTCGCATGTGATCGCCCCGGATGTACCTAGTGTTTTCATGTTTTCTCAAAGCCGCCATCGCCTGTTCCATGGTAATTCGAAAATCTGACACTGTTTCTTCCACGAGACTGATGTCGTCTAGAAGCGCTTCACGGTCGGTGGGTATATGTTGTTGAAGTGCTGTCAGGGTCGACTTGAGAGATACCACCTCCTGCTGAAGCGATTGGATGCCGTCCCGATGTTGGAATGCAGAAAATGTCTTGTAAATATTGGAGGCGAGCTGGACGGCGGCGACGATATCGCCAACAGCAACTCCGATAACACACATACCGAAGACACTGCGAGAGACCCCCCAATCAAGCTGTCAGTGTGTGGAGAGATTGAAGATGAGTTCACATGAATGTGAGTTACATCCCTCCCAGGTTTCGGACAAGGCTACGGGCGCACTTTCGAATGTCAGCCTTGGGCGGTGTCGCTATGACGCCTAGCTGCAGCGTGTGGAGTGATGACGAATATTGGATGCCTCCTTTCCCAATCAGGCAGGAATATCATCAACTAATGCAGGCTGACAGCGAAACATCGGAATTCAGGGTTGGCATTGGACAACCCCCCAGGGCAGTGCCAGCCCCGGGCGCCACACTTCCGAAGGAGGGTCACTGGTAGGAGACCTGGGAGGAAAGCCGACGGTCGACTTTTTGCTTGCACCTGCTCTCTCCTCCGCCAGCGATTCTCTGACTACCGGACCTCATACCATTTTCATTAGAATAGTAATACCAAATCGTGGAAGACGACGACAATTCCAATGGAGCCTTGGTTGTGAGTTTGCAGGAAGCTTGAGACATGGCACACAATGAGGATGCACGTCCCGTGCCCGACACACATTCATCGCTCGCGGACGGATTTGGAGCACGGATGGGAAGATCCCCCGGGAGAGGAACACAATTTCATGAGTTAGGTCATGGGCTCCAAACCAACGATGGGCGAACCAGAGCGATTCCCTTCCGAGACATTGATACAGATTTCATGGTGTTTCGAAGGTTTGCCTGGTTACATAGTCGAGTCCTCCTTCGACTGCAAAATGATATAGCAGAGATGGAAGACCATTTGATGAGGCTGGACGGGAATGCGAATGACCAACTCCCATCTTTAACCCTTGGCCAAGGATCGGCATCCAGAGAGTCGTGGAAGTGGCTGCTTGCGAAGATTGACGAGAAGCTTTCGGATTATGGTGAGTTGATAAAGGAGATGAATCCCGACCATCATGCTGAGCAAGCCCGTCAGATTCGATGATCTCGAGAATGGAGTCTTTGAAGCGAACTCCTCGACCGAGTGCCTCTCGCTACGAAAGCGTCAGAGACTTCTTAAAACATGGCCCACCTATTTACATGCACTACTCCCAAATCCAGGACGATCGCTGGCGCAGGTATCAAAGCGCGGTCGGTATAATATTGCGGGATCCTCGAACTTCGGCCTGGTTGAACGGACGCATGGATCTAGAGTTGCCCGAAAGGAAAGGAAGGCAGTGGTGGCGTGAATGCGATCGAGGAAGAGTCCATCATACATTATCGATATCCAAATTGAAGGACAGTGTCATGCAGATGGCGACTGGCGCACTTATACTTTTTGGATCTCACACATTACCTCCGCCCTTGGAATTCTCTTGATCGCCAACACCTCCGAGTCAGTGAATCCTTCTCGTACGGAGGACAGCTCGAGGTCCAAATTTCCGCCGATAGCTATATAGTAGGTCTCAGTATAGTGATGAAAGGGAGAGGGGCATGCGCTGACGGTTTTTAATCTAGCCTTCTCGCATACTGGTACTGCTCGGCTGTCAGCATCGTTGTCCAAGGACTTCTCGGTAAAGGTTTTGTGTGAGTGCAAGCTATCAAGATCGTAGAAAGTCATCGCTGACTCACGCCTAGATATGCTCGTAAAACATTTCTGGGAGGAGTTCTAGCGTGCCTTGGAGGCTTGTATATCCTCCGTGTATTGATGGGGGTTTCCCCAGCATCTTCACTCACAGCGTTACCAACCCTGTTTACTGTCGTCCTGCTACTTATACAGACGATGTGATGTGTGATGTGATGTTTGAAGGGTTTTGCCAATTCTTCAACTGTATGTTGCATGCGATGCTTTTATAGGGTAAAAGCTTACCAATTCCATAAGGTTAGGCAAGTTGCTAGCACACATGAACAGTGATCATACATATCTGATAGAACAGACAGAGGGTTGAATAGTGAGCCCTTGAAGCAGGGAGATTGGGATCATCCCCCCACTTCCTCAAGCTATGATTAACTTCTTTTCAATTCTGATTCAAGCGGCTATTGGCTGAAGGACTAAGGAAGTAACCGTACAAAGGCTTGCTTTCCTACCGTCTAACTCAAGCTAGTCTTCCGTTCCCACCATGATTAGGATATATTATCAACGTTTACGACCGGTGCTAAGCCTAATGATAACCCTTCTACGCGAGTCACTCACTGTGTTCAACTAAAGCCTAACAGGTACTTAAGATTGCTAGCGGGGGGCCAAGTTAGAAAAGAGTCTTTCGGAGCTGGCTCATCGCTATATTATCAACGCTCCTTCTATCGAAATCAGAGCTCCAAGAAAGGGAACATCGTCCTCGTCTTCGTTATCCCGCGCCTTGAAACCCTTCGCTCCAGTTACTTCCTGACTACAACTTGACATCCGTAGCTTTCCGACGTTTTCATATTTTTCGATCTTATCACTCTGTGCTTCAGTTCCAACGACTGGATTGGCGTTCATCGCCGTAAGTTGAGCCAACCAAAATCTGCCATAGATGTCGGGCGTATTGCCTCACGATCTTGTGTCCTCTGTTTTCTTATGCGAGTCGACACTGTGTGCAATCTGAATGAAATATTGCATTTGACCCATGGGCCTGATCCCCTTATTGATGAAGGAATCCGGCGCACTCTGAAAGGCAAGACCAATCCAAGAGGAGTGGTCTTCTCTTAAAGTAGAAGGTCTGCTTGTACTAATGAAATCGCACAGAAGACTGATCTTGCTCTCGAGATTGGGGTTTGCCAGGTAGGATCCCGTTCTTACTCGCTCTCGATTGGCACGAGGCTACGTGACCTTTTGATCGAGAAGTTGATGTTTCCATATATATATATACAAGGTAACATTGAGTTAGTTAGCGTGATCTACGACATCCATCAATTATAGGCTATGGGTCTTCTAAGGACGAACAAGACCCTTACCTAGTGCCACACGGCCTCATAGGCCGGTAGAAATACAAAGCTTCGATCCTCGTGCATCTCAAAGCGCAATAGGGCCGCGGGCGAGGACTCAAAGAGATCCTATGGCACGTATTAGGATCAAATCTCTCGCTGCGATAGATGCGGCTATTGGAGGCACGGAGTATGGTATAATAGGCGGTGCTGCTCTAGCTGAGTATGGAAACCTTCGGGAGACGTCTGATGTGAGTATCATCGCTCCGCAAGATGTATCTCTAGTCGTCGAAGGTCAGGTACTTTCTCGTGGAATGGTTCGCACCGCGGGTGGCAGCCTAGGATATATTGCAGCATCCTGCCTAGCCTATTACCCGTCTACACTTCTCCCTCATATACTAAAGATGCCATCTCTCCGAGAGTTGCTCTATGTTCGCTTCTTGACTATGAGCATTGCCAATTGAAACCTTGCCTTAGCCAGCTGATACTCCTTTAGATATATGGCTTCCAATGGCGTCTTTTCGGTCTTCGGTGAACCCTTCTACGTGTAGGACGCGGTCATGCCCGTAGAATATAGCAAATATCGAGTTTCTCCTCCGCTCAAAGCGCGCCTCGTACAGACTCGCCTGAGGATGGAAATTGACACCCAAGAGTTACTGTACACCATGGACTATATGCGACAGTATCGGATTGCGGCTTGACAACAAGACTGCCGATGGGTCATCGATCACGACTTCTGAAATATGTTCTGTTCCATTCACCAGGGTGGAGAGAGAGCAAAGACTGCAAGCCCTTGGCTTGCGTCGTATCGCCACGCCGAGTTCTTTGAATTGCGAATCGATAAATACGAGAATGAGTATAGATAGCGAGCAGAGTAGTAGCAATGGGGGCAGCAATTCTAAGCGCCGCTAGAAGCCCACGGGCTTTTGGTGGGATGGGGCCGAATTCATGTAGTCGGGAGGCCTGGAAAGGTATGCCCGCCTGGAATAACCTGGGCCCCCCGAAGTCGCTACGACTTGCTAGGAGGGCCCCGATTAGTGCTATTCGGAGTTCCCTTTGGATGGCGCAACTTGTCTTCGGAAGCCCGTCTGCAAGACGATGGTGTGGGGATATGCGCCAAGCCTGTTGGCTGACGGCAAGGCAGTATCTGTGGGGTAAGCACCAGACGACGGACCTCAGCCTGA
>JAABUL010005614.1_pt1 | contig 15407 bp, 13 predicted proteins | sample 5559151 | NCBI WGS metagenome assembly JAABUL01 (sample SAMN10711876, study PRJNA513368) | rock metagenome | isolation source: Antarctica rocks | place: Antarctica: Victoria Land, Pudding Butte sud | reverse complement strand
ATCGATTTGTAGCATGAAATCCACGTCATGGATTGGATTTACAGATTTTGGCCCTAAATTTTAGGGTACCAACCCTATAAGGCTGGACGGTTACTAGGTGTGGACGGTTACTAGGTGAACCCTTCTATAGATTGCCGTACTTTGCGCTCAACAGCATCTATCCCTCTCCAGGCAGCCAAGTCTCAAACCAAACCTCCAACCTCCCACCCCCAACCCTCTAGCCTCCCAGCTCTCCCAACTCTCTCTCTGCGCCATCAAAACCCACCGCCCCAACCCCATCATGCACAAACACGCTACTGGTACTGCTTGTATGTATTGTATATTAAGGACACTCGGGGGTAGAGGACTTGAATGATTTCCAGTGAAAGGAACATGATGTTACTCGAGCTGTGCGTTGTCAGGGTCGTTCACCGTGCCACGCCAGCCAAGAAAGAGCGGGGGAAGTGGAGGGCTTTGATTGGGTGAGATTCTTAGGGGCAAGGGCCGTATGTGTTGTGTTTTCTGTGTAATGCTGTTTTGAACGCTCGCTTGAGGTGATGCCCCATACCATCGCAATAGTTAGGGAAGTGCGAGCGGGAATTATGGGGAGGCTTTTCGTTGGGCTTATGTTTTAGTTATTAGGAGATGTTGGAGTATGTATTGAATGATCGAAGGGTTATGGAGGGTGTGATGTGGACGCAGAGTTCCCACTTGAACCCCAGTGACTGCTGATATGAATACTTGTATGCTATCTTGAGGGCAAAGACTGTGACTGACTCACAAGGAAAGAAAATGGAATAATATCATCGCTCTCTTCGCTGACCGCGGGCTCTGGCTTTCATGTGACAGGTGGAGAGGAAAAGATTCTCTCTCGCATGCTACCTTAATGGTAAAGACTGTGACTGACCCACAAAGAAAGGAAGTGGAACAACATCATCGCTCTATCGCCAGATCTTCTCGTCTTCTCATGCCATCTCAAAAGGAACAGACCGCCTCTCGCATGCTATCTCTCAGGTAAAGACCGTATTTTATTCGCGAGTAAGAAACCTCCACAACATCATCGCCCGATCCTCTCGCCCTCTCATGCCATCTCAAGAGGATAAGACCGGCTGTTCGTTATGAGTACCATTTGGGAACCGGGCTCGGCCTGCTGGAGTGATGAAAGCCCTCGCGTATTGATGCCATTGCGAAAATGAAGACCGTTCGCGCCGGCTAGGGGAAGCCCGATCAGTGGGGAGGTTGGTTCGAGTTTTGGGACCCTGGCGCCTGAGATTGAGATGATCCCCCCTGACCCACTTGGGATAATTCCACCTGAAATTCGGCTTTTTCCTCTTCTACCATGAGACGCATGTAGCTTACGACCGTATTTGTGTAGGTTACAACGACACTCTGGCCTGATCTGAACTTCTCACTCAAAGAATTGTAGACCATAGCGGGAATCGTGATTTTAATTCCCGGAGCCGTAGTAACTTCGTATTGGCCTTCGAAGACTTTGTTACTCGTCACCAATCCATTGACAAATATGTCCGTCGCCTCGCCCGCATGGGATAATTCCGCCTGAAATCTGGCTTTCTCTTCTTCTCGCATGTGACGCATATTGCTTACAGCCTTATTTCTGTAGGTAACAACGACTCTCTGGCCTTGTGTGAATTCCTCGTTCAAAGAATCGTATACAAGACGGGGCACGATGATCATCAATCCCTGAGCTGTATTGACTTCATAAGTGCGATGGGCGACTTTATTGCTCTTGATTAATCCGGTGACATAATGGTGTCCCACGATAGATGCGTAGGAGTCCATTGAATACGGATTGCGGCTGCGGTGGCAGTGTGAAAGGTTGGTGGAACGATTGACTGTAGTTGTGGCTTTGCTGCTGTCTGTAGGAATGGCGTTGCGGCAGGATCTCTGGTGGCTGCTTTGATGTCTTGAGGGCCTCGAGTGACTTCATTTGTTGTCGTTGTGCTGCTGTCTGCTGTGAAGCTTGGGCTTTGGCGCTTGGAGACGTGGCCGAGGTGATGGAGGTGTGGTTCTGGACCTGAATTTGTGGAGTGGATGGTATTTGAAGAGTTTTGTGAGCTGATGAAGAATGGTGCTTTGAATCTGGGAATGACAACTTCTTATGCATTGCGATACGTCCGCTAGCTTTGCCTAAATTCCTTTGTAGTAGGTAAGAAACCTCCACACCCAATCGCACTCTTTCTAAATTTACCAGGAGACATTTTTGGCTTCGACTCCGTTGCCTATTTCAACTTTGGTATTCTGGGACCCACTCGGACAAGTCCCATAAAAATGTTTCTATTCCCAGCGATGATGGATGTGGGGTTTCTCATGGCGAGAGAACGCAACGACCAGTGGTGGACCATTTTATTTTTACCGTAAGTCCGTAGTGGTTTCGCGTTATTCGAAATAGACGATCAAGCACCTGTCGGCAGAGCTCCACATGGTCTCGTGGCGAGACCGCGGAATCATGCTGCCCTTGGGCTATCCCATACTGAGGTTGCACGGTAGCCGGTTTTGAATATGTATCTTCGCACGCAGTAATATCGCTGACTTGAGGTTTTTGCTTCACCAAATGACGTCTTCGGAGGCCTTGCTGCGGCTGCCCAGAGTAACGGAGAATGATTCAGGACCTGTCATATTGCATGTAGCGGCCGTAAAGACCTCGTTGGGTTGTGCTACCTGGCAGCCTGGAAGGAGATTTCGCTCGGGACTACGCCTGCCGTGCTGGTACCACCCCAAATCTCCCAGCTGACTCGCAATGGTCAATTCAGCGAAGCTAACCATTGGAGGGTAACAGATTAAGGGGAATACTTAATTTGGTTCTCTTTGTTGCAATGCTTATTTTACCCAGCCATATTTAGCACGAAATTCTTGCCTGCTTGTGACCAGAGACTTCTATTTTAGAAGGTTGGTGAGTGGTGCCTAATATTCCCAGTATTTCTCGGATCTGACCATGACTGCGGCTGGCAGAGCATGCCTAGCAACAGTGCTAGATGAGGGTACCCATCAGAGAGGATGCCATTAGGAGTTGTTGTCAGACCAGAGAGAGCGTTTTTCAGGGCAATTACCTGCGACAAGACACCGTGCAGAATATGTCTATGTTTCATTCGTGAACGCGACACCATCTCTTTCTGACAGTAGCCATCTGCCCTGGCAGGCCACGGCTACGTCTTTTCACCAGTGCACCGTGCATACTCCAGGAAGCATCCGGAACATCTTTGGACCAGGCCTACCATCGCCAAGCCAGCATAGCAGTATCATGATCGAAGAGGTTACGAAGCGCCGGCTGATCAGCCATAAGAGTTCGAGACAAACCATACAAGGCATGCTGTGATTGATTGGAATGGGCTTGCAAGCATGGCTTAGCCATACCGTAGAAGGGTTCACCTAGAACGGGCGCAAACCTAGAACGGGCGCAGCCCTATAAGGCTGTAGGCTAAAATGTACCATTATTAGTCTTTATATAAGCAAAATATGAGGTTTTTAGCATCTAACGTGCTATTAGACGACTTATGATACCTCTATATATATCTTACTTATTGCTATCGCTATTACTTACCTATTATAAAATTTAAAGTATATATCTTAAAATAATTATGTAATCTATAATAACGGGGTATATAGCTTAGTAGTATATACTACTATTCTAAACTTCCTAATCTAGACTAACTTCTGTTAGTAGTTAGTTTAAGCCGGCGATATTTAATATTTATATTATAAGAGCCTAATAGACGCGTAGCTTTAATAGAATAGAGCTAACTAAGAAGGTTATACTTACTAAACTTACTAGATTAACCTTATAATAGAATATTAAAGAAACCCGCTTATTCCTCTACTAGCTACCCCTTTTTTTAGTAGTAGAAATTTATTACCTACTTAATAAACTTAGGTACTAAGGACTAACTATTAATAGTAAGGTACTATAATAAGGAACCTCTACTATTTATAAAACTAAAGATACTTATTATTTAAGAAATACCTTCTAATCCTCCCTATTAAACCTTAAGACTATATATACTATAGTTAGTATAGACTAATATTAGTTTAGACTTATAATTTAAGTATACCTTAGCGCTTTAAGCCTAGAAGATTTTATATTAACCCCTAATAAAGAAGAGTACTATTCTCCGTTTTATAAACCCTTACCTATTACTATATAATAGCGATAATATAGTATATAATTATTATAAATAGCTTAGAGGTAGTATTAATACTAAAGATAAAGGATATAACTTTAATTAAACCTAATTATAACTCCCTTACTATTACTATAGTTTAGATTTAGGTACTTTCTTAGTACTATAGAAGATTATTAGAAATCTAGATTTTAGAATAATTAGAGTAGTAGATTATAGTTATAAATTAAATTAAATTATTTAAAAGTAATAATAGTTAACCCTAATAATAGTAATAGTAGATATATTATTAATACTAGTAATAATGCGTATAATAAGTATTATAAACGTATTAATATCACGTAGTTATATATTATTTAGTTATATATAATAATATTAGATTTTATTAACTATTTATAAAACTCGATTTTTAAAAGTATATATCTGAAATATTATTATAACTATATATATCTATTTTATAGGCTGTTTAATATATATATCTTATCCTAATTAGCTTACTTCTCTTATAACCTAATTAGCCTATTATTCTAATATTTATCTCGCTCTTTAGCGCTAATCTAACTCCGTAATTATAATCTTAATATATAGATATACTACTATCTTCTATCTATACTTCTATTATCTAATTAGTTAATTAGCTTTTAGTACTATATCTACTATTATTATAAGGGAAAGAGGTACTATTAACAATAGTATAAAGGATATAGATAGTCTAAGTACTAGTCTAGATTTAAATTTTAATATTACTTTTATTACTATCTTTATTTAATTTATTACTCCTACTCTTATAAGTAGCTTTCCTAGACGTTATTACTTAGGTTAGTAGGTAAAGATATTAAAATAGATCTTCTAGTAATAAATAAGGCCGTTTTTTTATAATACTTCTTATTATTACTCCCTCTACTCTATAATAATATCTTTATTTATAATCTAAGTAGTATTATAGTTACCTTTTACCCGCTTAATCTTCTTATCTTACCTTCTATCTTACTTTATAAGCTTAGAATTAGTAGTATTATAAATAAGGCTATTAACTATTACTTATATTATAGCTTTACCTACCTTTTAAAGCGCCTTATATATATCTAGAATATCTTCTTCTAGTATAGCTAATATAGCTATAGTATAAATTACCCTAGTCGCTTATTTTACCTATACTACCTAGTCTAGTATTTACTAAACTTATACTATATTAACTAGGATTAAGGCGACTATACGTCTATTAGGATATATAATAGTTACTTTAGAAGGGGTAGTAGGGTAGTAGTAAATTATAATATTATATAATTACTAGTTATTATTTATTAGCTATATATCCTTAGTAAGAGGGAGCTTTTATAGAATTAATTAAGGGTTAAATAGATATAGGCTAGACTTTTTCTAAGCCCTTTATATATTATATAGTATAATTACATTATATTAAGCTTTTTAGTATAGCTCTAGGAAGTTTATCTTATTAATTAAATAATTTATTATATATTATATATTCTTATAGATAAGATTTTTATATATAGTCGCGAGTAAGGTAAATACACTAATATCTTATAGCTATAAAAGATACGTCGTATAAGCTAATAGGTATAGAAGGATAATCTTATAATTAATATAAAATATAATTATCATAAAAATAATATAAGATATATATCTATTAATTAGGAGTATATAATATTTACCTTTCTAAATAGCTTTAGTCTCTAGATAAAAAGCCTATATAATCTATATAAGACTAATCTTATTATTAGACTATCTATTATTACTAATAGTAATATAGCCCTTAATAAGGGCCTCCTATTAAGCATTTTATTATATTTTACCTTTAAAGATAATCTATAGTTTAAGGAGGTAGCTATTAATTAAGATATACTTAATTAGTAAGACTAGTCTTAATTATTATATTAAGTTATATATACTTTCTTCTTATACTTAGGAATTATAACTTTTAGCTTAGTAATAACGCCTTATATAAAGCCCTTTTTATCTATATTATAGGTATTTATATCCTCTACCTTATACTTAGTCTTTATACGTTAATAGAGGTTAAACTAAGTAGAAAAGATAGCGGGACCTTTAGCTATTATATATTTTTTATTAAGAGGAGGGATATAGGATATTTAAATCATAGGATATCTCTTTATAAACTTCTATATCTAATTAATTCTAATTAGTTTATAATCTTATTTATAGCGTATTATTTTATTTATTATAAAATGTATTTACTTTACTTATAATAGCTAATCCTAAGATTATAGGCGTAAAACCTAGTTAAGTAATACTAGCTCTTCCTTAGAAGATAGCCTTTACTCTTATTTATATACTTTCATTTTTACTTACTTCCTATTAGTTCTTCTAATAAATATTTATAGTAGGATATTATATTTATATATAATTTTAGTCTTTAAGAGGGTATTATTAGATTCGCGCTAGCGCTCTAGAGTAAGCTTAATATAACACTCTTAAGAAAGGAGAGGAGGTTCTAGAGGTAAGAATAATGGAGGTAAGGAAAGAGGAGTATTTAATATAGTTATAGATACATTAATTAAGTTAATAATTAAGGAGAAAGGGTTAAAAAGAGATATTAATGTTTTAGTAGGGCTATAACCCTATAGGGCTGCGCCCGTTCTAGGTGAACCCTTCTAAGGCTGAAAGTCTTGGCACATACCGAACACTGGTCTAGAAGTAAAGTATATCAAAATTCTGTATTGTTACATGGCTGAATGAGAAAATATCGGGTTGAGCTTGTCGATGTTTCTCAGCACTACGCCCCACTTCTAAGGCAGCTCCGGAGCTAGGTGCAACCCAAAGAAGCTCATTTGATCATTGCCATAGTAACAGAGCTTTCAATCCAGTCGCTCTGCCCTCCCAAGGAGGATGAAGACTTTACCTCAGAAACCATGCCTTTGTGCAGCGCCCTCCTCCCCTCGAGTCCATACAGCCCCCAAATGAGTCAGTCGGAGCAAGCTGGGAAATTGTCAATCCCGGTCCCATAGCCAGCGAAGACGAGAAACATCAGCGAGAGGAGGAAGAGCGGGATACAGAAGTGGATGATGAATGAGAAGCTCACGCGAGTGGCGACGGTAAAGACCGTGCAGACATAATGCCCTCGTCGCGTACGACCAGACAATGGTCTTGGCCGTCGCCGCCGGCAAGCCCCTCCCGAAACGTTGGCTCAAACGTCGTCGATCTCCACTTGGCTCGCTTTAGATGGGGGAGAGTTGTACGATAATGGCATGACCTCGTGAGTATTTCTATCATCTAACACGCTCGACTTTGTGGATTTGAGGAGCAAGCGGGTAGATATGTGGCCCACAGGTGATCAGCTCATATGGCCTACTATATCAAACGGACGTCAAGTCATCTGCTCAACGGATCGCATTTGACACTGGCGAGCCTACGGCGGCAATATCGGCGTTAGATTCATTCGCAAGGAGCGTTGCAAAGCTTGTCGCATCAAGGGTTCTCGACTTCCGCAGCGCGTCTGATGAGCTGGCCTTGCAAGCGCAAGATCATGTCGGATCTCCCGTCCTTGTGGCCTTTCGCACAGAATTTCTCTCTACTTGGACCACTTGAGCGATGGGCCTACTTTCCTTCTCACTCTCGGTACTTTACTTTTCTTCGCTTTGGTCCACCATATACAGTACCGCTCTGCTAGGAAATGTGATTACCAGAATCGACCTTGATCCCGCAAATAGCAGTTCTCTACGACTGAATTCTTCAGGTCCCTCATATACCACAGCCCTCGATCTACCCAGCGCGTGGCCAAGACTCCCGTGGTGGACCAAAATCCAGGAGTCAACCCCGACAGCTTTCCTGGATGTCTATTCAATTGGCTCCGAAGTAACTCCACTTGAGGCCTATGTTCTCCAAGAGATAGTCCTCATCCCACTCAGCTTCAAAGTGTATGGAGGGATGGATCCGGCGGCACGGGCGGAGAGTATCAGGAGCGGAGGCGTGGAAGCATCGTACTCGCCCGTGGAGCACAGGCCACCGAGCAAAGCGGTGGTGGCGAAGGCTATCACAGCGCTGGCCTTTCTGGAGAAGAGATTCGGGGCCAGGACCTTGAAAGCGGGATTGAGATTGGGGATGGTGAAGGTGGCGAGTATCGAAGTACGGCTGTCCAATGGAGAGACCGTGTAGCGTAGCGCTTGAGGTTGGAGCCTGCGAAAAACCTGGCATGGACGATATATACTACCTACAGCAAACCCTCCCATCGATGGACAAACCAGTCGTTTCACCCTTTTTTACCACTATCACTTCGAATGACACCGAAACTTTGATATTCTCTGGCCTGCTGCCGCGTCTGTGTCGGTAATGCCAAGGTGAAGTAGAGTTGACAGCCGACCTTTACTTTCAATTATGATGAAGAGACGAATGGAATGTTGTTTGCGTCAAGTCCTTGCAATGCTATCGCATTGGACGCTCATCACCTTATAATATGAAGATCTGCATCAGCATTGTTACCTCACCGCCAATCTTCGACCAACAGCAACTCTCAACCCTTATAAGCTGCATTATTTCTCCGCACTCGCTGTGCCCACACGTGTACAGCCTTCAACCCCTGTCAAGCTTATTGCGAACTCCACTGGAAACATGCTGCTCAGGAGGGGCCGCGCCTGCCAAAGGATGCGGTGGAGATCGATCGATTTTCATTGCGATGAGAACACACATACACATATCTGAACATCGTCTCATGTTCCCTGGAAATCTCTCGCTGCTCTGCAGAAAGCCACTTGCAAACCTCGAAGAACCATGAAGTTCACCAAACGTACCACAGCCATAGTAGCTGCGCTCGCAGATGCCACTGGGCCTTGCGCAGCGGTCAAAGCCTCAGCAGCGAGCGCGGCGGAATGTGTATGTATACCTTCTATGCTACTTTATGGGATTTGTTTCGCAAACGCTGCTGATCCTGACTAACAGTGTGCTACTCTTGAGTCTGCCTTTCCCAACATTACATTGTACCAACAATCAATCGCTTCATACTTCTCTGTGCAAGATCGTTTGACCCTAAATTGCATCGTTGCTCCCAACACTACTCAGCATGTATCCAAGATTATGAGCTTGCTCTCCGAAGGTTGCTGTCAATTTGCAACCCGCGGTGGCGGACATGGCCTTCTCGTGGGGTCATCAAACATTGCTGTCGGCGTCACATCGACATGACGAGCATGAACAGCGTGAAGTTGAGCCCAGACAAGACAACTGCCTCTGTCCAGCCCGGCGCCAAGTGGATCCAAGTCTATGACGCCTTGGGCTCGCTCGGATGTGCCATTCCAAGTGGGCGTGCTGGCGACGTTGGTGTCGGCGGTTTGACGTTGGGAGGTGAATGGAACTTGGTCCTTACTCTGAACAAGCGAAGAAGCTGAAACCTGTAAGGCGGCAACCCCTTCTTTGCGGCTCCCTATGGCTTTGTTTGCGACAACGTGATGAATTTCGAGGTTGGCGCCTAAAAATGATAGAAGTAGCGCACGAGACTGATCTCGTCGAAGGTTGTACTCAGCAATGGAGACATCGTCCAGGCCAATAATGAGACCTGTTCGGATCTCTTCACGGCTCTGAAAGGAAGTCACAACAATCTTGGCATTATTACCAGATTCGACATCGTTGCTTTCGAGCAAGGACTTCTTTGGGGCGGTACAGCATTCTACGACAACACCACGATTCCAGAACAGCTGGAAGCGTTCGTGGAATTTACGAACAATATTGAGCAAGACCTATATGGCTCGCTCATCTTCAATTGGGTCTAATTTCCCACGTTGTCAAAGACTATCATCATCCAAAACCTCCATGAATATACGTCGGTATAGGCCAACAACATGACAACCTACCCGCCGACCTTCAGCGACTTTTCCAATACATCCGCCATTGGATCGCCAGTGACTGACACACTGCATATTGCCAACTTGTCGTCTCTGACGAGTGAGTTGAATTCGCCAGCGAACGTAAGGTAAGCAGCCAGCAACATTAATGCAACGCACACGTTCACAAATGACCTCACCATAATGCAGCATGCTACCGAGATCCTCCGAGATGCATTCAACCACTAGAGAAGCGACCCATTCTACTACTATGCCGCCTTTCACTTTCAGCCCCTACCTCGGATGTTCACGCAGCATAGCTTAGAGCGTGGCGGAAATGTGCTCGGCGTCGATCGCTACGACGATAATAACATAAGTACGCTCCCTCCCCTCGGTTATACTTGATGTAATATTGACCATTCTTCCAGTCATCCTTCTCGGTCTGGCGTGGAACGGCAGCCAGTACGACGACCCGGTTCATCGCTTGGCGGACAGGGTTATGGCTAACTTGACATCCTACCTGCATAGCGCGGGCGCGCTGAAAGACTTCTAATATATTAACCACGTATTACGAGACCAGGACCCCTTGGGTGGATACGGAAGGGCTGCGCTGGACAAGATTAAGGCTGCGGCTGCGAGTTATGATCCTGGACATGTCTTCCAGGACCTCGTGCCAGGAGGGTTCAAGCTTGCAGATGCTGGGATGGGAATAAGGATAGGACTGCCGTGACTGCGGAGGTGAATTGTACTCGGGCCCATGCTCAAAGCCTTATTCAATTCGTCAGAAGTGTAATCAGTTATATGCAAACGTTTGATTGATGCAAACAGAATATGGTCATACAAGATGCATGGCATTTTTCGTGGACGCAGCCTTTACAGTTACCCGAGTGCTCTATCTACCGTAGCACGCGTTATAAGCTTCGCTTTTGCACATTTGAATTACAATTTTACATATTATTTTGGTCGCAACCCATCACATATCATAAAGAACCATCCCTTAACAGCGACTACTTCACATCCACACATCCACAAACCGCTCCCCCCGCTCCCCTCAATCCCCACACTCCACCAACAAAACACTACCAATACCCTCATTCCCTAACCCCCAACCCCCTCCCTACACTCCATCACCCCCTCCATGCCATCATCACATCCATTTCATACCTCTCTCTCTGCACCTCTCGACAATGCACTACTCTAAAACAGCACTCAAAAACCCCAACTACAGTAGTACCTCACGCTCCTCTCGTACGGCAGAGGTTTGACGAATGATATCAGCGAAGGAGCATGGAAGAATGGGGAGATTCTGGGTGGTAAGCATGTGGGAAATGGGTGGGTGGCGGCAGGAGCTTGGGTATGCATTGAGGGGGTAGGCGTGTCGAAGAGTGGGGTTGGGGCGAGGAGGATTGTTGGAGATGATGGGAGTGGGTTGTTGAGGAGGTGTATGGGGGTATGTTGGGGGAGGCGGAGGTTATGGTGGGGAGTTGGGAGGGGATTTTCTGAGATGGATGTTGTGTTACTGGTGGGATTGTTTTGGTGAAAGTATTGATGTGTGGATGTGATGTCGTCGTCTTTCGTGTCTGACACGAGATTGTTAGATTGTGATTAGACTTCACGGGATTGCAATTTGCATGTTTCTGGAAAGGCTGCTGAGATATTCGATTTGTTAAGAACTGCTTGCTATCTGATCCGTCGTCTATCTTGATCTCCATCGTGATGAATAGAGAATGCTGTACCTATAGCATTCATCGGTTGAGACCGACGAATCAGTGGAAGACCACTTCATCTCGAGCAGACAGTTACCCCATCAACAGGCTGCTCCATGTTGGCCCGTGAAAATCTTGAGAAGCATAACCCTCCATCTTTCCCCTTTACAGACACCATCCACCAATTACCGCTTTCCAATCCTCCGAGGAGTTGTCGAGTGGAGACGCTTTCAGCAGTAGCCTTCAACCCCCTTGATCTGATCGGTAAGGTCGTCCGTGAGATTGTCAAAGCGACAGTATTGCTCCAAGACACCGTCGCCCATCGCGTACACCAACTTCTTGATGCTGGGGAGATCTTTTGCGATGTGTTCGAAGCAAGCTCGCTGAAAGTCATTCCAACTATGCTCCACGTATGAATTTCCAATGCCTAGGATTAGAGTCAGTGCCAGAGGTAGACATTTGACGTAGAGATCACATACCGAGTGTAACAAAGACCAGGACACTGCCGACTCCACCAAACCAACTAGCCACTTCGCTCCACTTTTTGCCAGCGAAATATGCAGCAGTGTATCGCTTTTCCATGGTGTCCTGCATTGCGACCGTTGCGGCTTTTCTCTTTGCCAGAGACTCAAGATATATGAGGTGTTCAGAGACGTGTTTGCCAGCGTTTCTCACCACCACGGCGCCGGCTGGCTTTGCTTCCACCATGTGGAAGAGTTTCATCTGCGCGTATGCCCGGTGAATTTTGCCGTGTTTGTCACTACTGCCGATAATCTGGAGAGCATTGACAATGTCTGCCGTTTCATACATGTCCCAGGCGGAGGGGATAGGTGTGGCTGGCGTCTCGATGCCGGTTAATGCAGGCCTTCCTTTCAGATACTGTAGAAGCTTGTACTTGGCGATGTCGAAATTGAAACGGGTGCATACATTGAGGATGTCGTCGATGTTGCTCTCCCGATGCTGATGGCCAGCCCATTCCGACCATGACAGGCAATGGTCCTTGATAGGCCCGATGATGGCAGGCGAACCCAAGGTGATACCAAGCTCCTTCGTACTCTTCAACTCCGAATCAGGCATAAGACTGCCATCCGCTATGAGTAATTGGCGGTTGGCAGCACTGGAGGGGCTTGCTGCTTGACTCATGCTCTCCGCGGTCTCTAGAGTCGTATTACTATCGGCAGGAATAGAGCTAACCATCGAGGTCGAGCTTGTATTATCGATTCCACGCGCTCCCTTGAGAGATTGGATCATGTGTGCGACGGTTTGAATCATACTCGTGTGAGGGGATGTAGAAGCATCTTCTTCGCGGATAACAGTCGCAGGTTGTATATCTTGTACGATACTGTCATTGTCTCTTGAGCCTGAAGATGAACATGATGTCTCAGTGTCCGAAGTCATCATGTGCGCTTCATCTTCAGGTGTGACAGCTCTAGAAATGGCGGTTTGTATGGCTGGGGTCATCTCCCTTGCAACGAAGAGTGAGTTGTCAGAGTTGGTTGGGGAGGGAGGAATGTTCTTTTCGGCGGCATGGGAGATACTGTCCTCATTGACAGAAGGGGAAGAAGTCCTCTGAAAGTAGTCGATTAGCAACTTTTAATCAAATCATTGAAGCCGACTTACAGAAATACTCTGAGCTTTGGCCTTCAGTCGCGGTCGCGGTCGAATATTTGTGTCTAGAGCATGGGAAGGCTTCGTGCGCTTGCTGAGTTGAACGACTTCCTCCAACTCTTTTGCTTTGCGCTTTTTCTCCTCAAGTTTTTCTCCGAGCACTTCTTTCCATGCCGCAGCACATTTCTTGTGGGCTGCTTTGTACATTGCGACATTTTCTGTCGAGCCCTCTTGGGCAAGATCTAGTACAAAAGTGCGGTACGCTTTGCTGTTCGCAATATGTTTTCGGAGGGAAGGATGGATATCAGTACATAGATCCATGAAGCTCATGACAGATTGTGCATAACGACTCTCCTCTGACGAGGCGGCCATGTTGTTGGATTGTTCCTGAGATAAGCTCCACGCGACTTACACCTGGTGGCTCTCTCGGTATGACGGCAGGTCGCAGGGAGGGAAGTGGGATTTGAGACAAGGTTTAGGCAGAGGATGATCAAAGGGGCCGGGAATCGAGGTAAAAGTGTTGCTACTCCCAGCTCTTTACTTATCAGACACCGGATTTAGGTGAGTGAGAGAGAGACCCACCAGGGTTGTGGATTGGAGTGGGAGACCCTCAGGGGTGGAGCAAGTTGTGATAGTGTGCAGAAGATAGAAGTTTGAAGTGTGCAAGATGTCAAGATGATGTGAAGAGACAAGAACTCATATAGTCAAGACTTTGAAGTGACTGGACTTCACTGTGCAAAGTGTGACTCATTCCACTTCGGATAAGAAGTGACGCAACCAGGAACACTGTGCTCGAGAAATGTAGTGACACGAACTGTACTATTTGGAGTGCGATGGTGCAGGTCGCCTAAAATACGGAGTGAGGTTTGCTTAATAAGGCACTACCACGATGATTGGTTACGCGGTGCCATCACGCTTGGGGTGAGTTGATCAGCTGGTGTTGTGAGCCGATTCGATTTCCCATTCTCAAAGCCCGTAAAGGGTGAAAGATCGAATGAGTGAAGGTAGTCTTCTATAGATATTGAGAAGGTTTGATCGGGGTGGCCTGGAGCCATCTTACTGAAAGTTACATCTCCTCTCGAAGCACCCTCAGTGTAGCACTACGCGTTGAGAAATCCATGGATTTGATTCTTGCTAAGTCCAACGACACTCTTTGTATGAGATCGCTATCGTGATGGAGTTCATCTAGACGTAAGGTGGAACTCAGCAGGCTAATATAGACCACATCAAGAACAATGCTCTAGTGACCAGGAATTTGAAAGGTGACACAGGCAGTGACTTTGATTCTACACCAATTACATGATCGAGAGCTGCTTGTGGCATTGTCCCCAGAAAGCAGCCTGGGTAGCCAACGACTGATTACAGAAACCCTCCAGTCCTAGTTTCGTTAGTGCTCGCCCAGGACTGCAGGACGACCCATGATACGAAATCACACCGCCGAGTCTCATCTGGAAGGGCTGTTCAAGGCCCAAAAGGCTCGAGGCCCCGATCTGACTTACCAGAGGCCGTCTTCCAACAATAACATCGATACAACACACTGCAGATTTGACGTGTATTGCCAAAATGGGCCGGCTAGCTTGCGCATGATTATGCCGAGCTTCGTAGGCCACGAGAACAGTGCAGCTTCTTCTCTTTAAAGGCTGGCATCGCTTGCTTGTCGCAACTTATAGACCCCACGAAAGCGCTTTTGCCCTTGCATGATAGCAAAGCCTGACACCGATCCCATGGCATTCCTCCGTCCCTCTATATTCCTGACGGCCCGCGCCTCTGTCATTGCGAGGGATGCCGACGCCGCCATCTCGAAACCCATCACACCTCATGTTCATCAAAGTGCTGCTGAAGGGAGGGTAGTAGGAGGGTCGAGGTCGGGGAAGGTAGGGACGAAGCTGTTGGGAGGTTCCGCAGGTGCTCGTCCAGCCAAACTGTGAAGGTGTGAGCTGCGAATTGAAGACGGTCAACCAAGCTGTGGAAGCTACGCTGCACAGACACCAGCCAGGATCAGCCAGGCCCCTACTGAGACCCGAAGACCTCCACGTCCCACCAACCACCAGGCTTCCGCGTTGGTGCTTGAAAGTGCTCAAGTATGCTATGAGTGTACTCTACGTGTAGGGTCGAAGTGCCTCGCGGTGGAAACAAGAATTGGTACGCGCCAAGCAGAGACCGAGGGTCGGTCAAAAAAGTCGTGTCCA
>JAABUL010005612.1_pt1 | contig 15410 bp, 18 predicted proteins | sample 5559151 | NCBI WGS metagenome assembly JAABUL01 (sample SAMN10711876, study PRJNA513368) | rock metagenome | isolation source: Antarctica rocks | place: Antarctica: Victoria Land, Pudding Butte sud | reverse complement strand
CAAACAAGAGATTCCTCTCACACCAGAGAACCTTCTCAACACAAAGAACCCTCTCAACCCAGAGACGTCTTTAGGCCCAAAAAATTCTACAAACTCAGGCGACTCTACCTTCAACAGGAAAAGCTTTTCGGCTCCTTGATCATTGACATGTCATGGGCCTCCATCCCCTGGGCCTCGGACTTACAAGACCTCAAGACCTGGCGGGAGCCCACCGAACCCTGCAGTTCCCTTACCTGTCCGGTGAATTACACGACAGGAATACCCCATAGCGTCGGCCGTTACGTACACAACGGCAAACGCGCGCCACGAAGATTTGGGCTCCACTCCTTTCTTTTCGGCAGCTGCAACCCTCCCCCGGAGTTGCTCGAGGCGTCCGACAGACTCGAGGACCAAAATTATGGTGGTGATGACGATCGATCAATTCAGGACATGAGCTTGATTAGGGATTTCCTAGTTCATCATGTTAAGTTCATGACGGCTGATAATTTTGAAGCAAATCAGCGATGTGATGGCGATTTATTGATGGGATGGGGACGAGTGGGTAGATAGGATAGTCGAAATCTGCAATACCATATTTTATCACAATCAGCGTTTATTATTGCCGATTTTGTACTCACTGATCTGAACTTCTCCGCGCTTGTAGTCGCGCTTGTAGGAATTTTGTATCGTAAACACAAATCGATACAGTAGCCCAGCTTCATGCGCTTGGTCCTATTTCACCTTGTGGTTACAGCATTGGATGGAGGGCTTACCGCTAAGCTTATCATGAGTAGTCATCCTTCGAGGCAGCAATTGTACCCTGTTTAGGCAACCAAATCTGTCCGTTCATATGAATAGCAGTGAAAAGAGTGGGACGGCAGCGTTGATGTGTATAGCGTCTCGAAGAATTGAAGCTCGACGAGTAGGCCCAGTGGTAGTATTCTTGAATCCTCCTAGGAGCTCGATCAGCTTTATAGACGAACGCGGTGCCAACCATATTATTAATTGCCTTGGTACAAAAGCTAGCAAATGCTTTTCTCACTGTTAAATGTGATGAAAGGGGTCGTCGGTAGCCTGTAATGATCGCAGTATTGGATCTATCATAATTTCTCTTCGGGTTTTCTCCTATTAAAGTGCAAGAGCTTCTGCTCTTATCTGAATGTCATAAATCCCTGCAGCCATGGTAAGTACTTGCCTTGCTGTATGAAATGCAACAACTTTTGCAGTCCAGAAGTACTTTGGGCGTCCTGTGAGTCTTGAAACAGGGAACCAGCCTCGCTGAAGACAGATAAAGGTCTCGTGGACCGCCATGCGAGCAACATCGACAATTAAGATGATTCCGAGAGATGATCACGAACAGAAACGGGATGCTGTCCCAGATGACGCTTAATCCCAAAGTGGTTAGCGTCAGTCGAGCCATCTCTGCCTTGTAATTGTCTTTTCTCGATTTCCAATTTGATCCTGTCCTGCCAAATTGGTCGCGCTCGTTTACGCTCCACTGCTCTCTATGATCTATTTTATATGCCCAAGATCCTCATCAGCTCACCAGAAGCTTGGGTCACCACATTGACTAAATTGTAATCGCTATGCTCGCCATATTGTGTACATGATGCACGCGGTTGGTAGATATCACCATCCATAGATCGGACGCCATTTTCCCTAATTTGAAATGGCTTTCCTGAATATGAACCCTATGGGTATTGGCAGAGAACCTCATTCGCGTTGTGGATAGACTATTCACAACTGAGGGCTCGCATTCATGGACCAATTGGGCCATTCATGCAAAAACGAGCATATCATCGAAGCTTTTGGCTTCCTGTTCTTCTATATAGCGAGATAGCTAGGTCGCTATCTTGCTGTCACTGCGCTCATTCTTTCTCGATTATTTCGCGATAAGATTGTTGATCTACTGCTTTTGATATCTTTCTGCAAAATAAGTTATCTTAAGCGAAACATATGACTGGTTTGTCAGATCTTCATGAAGCAGAAGGCAAGGTAGCATCAGATCCTTGGATATGCTGTTTGATCCATGAGTGCAAGTTCTCATATGTGGATAGTCTATTCACGAGACGAACGACCAATGAAGGCCCTCCATCCATGGATAACAGGACACCATGGTTTGCTTTGTAAGATATCCAATGCATAATTTCACTATGAGCGATTTAGCCAGTAAGCCGTCATCTCTTCAGTGTTTGTGTTATTCTTGTTGTCCGATATTTGCTGCCGGGACAAAGCAATACAACACTTATTGTTTCCTAACAAAGAACGCTTAGTCTGTCACTCTGGCTTTGCTTCGGACAATGGATCAGTAAATCATCACACACATCTCATTGCTTCAAAAATGATCGCATGCCAGACTTCAAATCCTTCAATTCTCAGCCTCGACCTCTGATACCAATCTCAAATCATCGAAATGTCAGCTAGCATGGAGAATATCCGCTTTCGGTTCAGCCTCGAATTTATCTTCGCTGTGGATGATAGAATACTCGATAGACGGCTCTCTCGCGACCATTCTCTGTCTCCAAGAAGCCGCCCTCATACCGAAGCTACACGCTCTCGTGCTTCATTGGCGCATCTTGCAGCAATCCTAGGCTGTAACCAGCCGAAAGTGACACGAAATCCGGATCCGCGATTACTCGACACCCACGTCCCTAGAGACAGAAATGACCTGCACGAGTCCAAGTGGAATGCCCTGGAGGCACCGCAGCTCCTGTCCCCGGGTGGCGTTCTTCGAAAACGACGAGGCAGTCTTGCAACTGCTAACCGCCATGTCATTGGGGTAGAGCTTCTCAGCCCCTATTTCACCTTCACACAATGGCAGCATGCGCAGAAAACCATAACAAGAATACTAGCCAGACTCACTCCCATCACGTTTCCAACTATTTCCGGTTCCACGCACCATGCAGCCCGCTCTCCAAAACACACAGCATGGACCAACGAGCGCTGTAGCTTCCGCCTACAATACGCGCCCTTAGAAGACGAGGACCATTTCCAACTCCGTACCCTCCAAAACCTCATCGCCATCTGGGGCTCCTTCGAATCCGAAATCCAAAAAATCCAACCCCTCCACCACCGCTCCCAAACCCAAGGGCCCCTCAGCCTATGGAACAACATGCAAAAAGGCACCACCGGCTCCCAATTCCGGCACGAAGTCTACACCGCCACCACGCTTCCCGACCTGCAAGACATATTCGAATTCGACCGCGAGGAAGCCAACTTCTCAAAAATCAGCTACAAATCCCGCCCCGCATTCTCGCCCCTAGCCACGCACTGCCACGCCGTCGAGTTCCGAGAACATACGGGCACGCTGGATGCCAGGGATGTGCTGTTCTGGATCGGGTTTACGGCGGCGGTGTTGGGGCTGTGTCAGGAGCTGACGGACGAGGGGGATGTGTTTGATTTGGAGGAGGAGATTGATTTGATGGGGATTATGGAACTGGTGAAGGCGTCGTATCAGGCGGAGCAGTATGCGTGGAATCGTTTGATTAGGATGGCGGAAGAGGAGAAGGGGGTGAGGGATAGCGGATTTTCTTGAGAGGGGCGTTGTGGTTGGTTTAGAGGGATCGGTTTGCGGGTAGGGAGTATAATCGTATAGACTCTTTTGAGTTATCAATATAATGAGAATTCCCTGTCAATCTACCTATCCATCCAACAGCAAAGCTCCCCCACATACTCCGCGCACTAATCCCCTATGCGCGCCCCCTAAGCCCCATCTCCCATCCACCCTCCAGCCCTTACCCCGGTTCCAATAATCTGTATCATTCACCCAAACCCCTAATTCACTCCTTCACACCCACAACTCAACACGCACGCACCTACACCTCAACACACACGCATCCACCCACCCCAACCTTCAACACTCCATCGCAATCCGCTCTTCACCCCTCACGCACGCATACCTCATCGTCTAACACAACCTTGCTTCGTGGCACATTCGTCCCGTCTCAATACGGAGAGTATGAGAGCTCTCCCTTCCATACCTGAACATCAGCTATTAACAAACGTCGGCGTTCAACTTCAAAAGGCAAGATGGGGAGAATTGTACGTTATTGCTCCTTTCTTACCCATATCACATTGTTATTGATGCTTCTTGTCAAATCTTGCCTTCCGTTCACGCCCTCACCCACCATCTCCTTTTCCTGTTCCTTCCAACCTCCTCTCCCAGCCCCTGTTAGAAATACTACCACTAACGTTACCACTAGCAATGGACGCCCGACAACGACCGCAAGGTAAGTAGCTCCTCTATCTCTCTATCCCTGTTTGCACGGTCTTGTACCAAACTTCTGATACGGCAAGATCACTAATATTTTTCTCTATTCACCCTAGTTGCTTCTGCAGCTTATGAAAACAAATGCCAACGAGATTGATGTTGATGGGTTGGCCGGGATGTTTGAGGGCGAGTCTTGCCTTGCTTTGAATTTCTTACCTCGTTTCACCACGTCCCCCTGTTTTACTCCCACCAGTCCCTTTTAACCCTACTCCTCTCCCCTTTCCCACCCTTCTCCCCCCCCCCCTCAATTCTTCCCACCTCCTCCCACACAAATCCTAACACTCCCTCCCCTCATAGGAGCAACCCCCAAAGCCATCCACGAACGCATCTCCAAGCTCCGCCGCGAGAAAAAGAACTCTTCCCTTCCTTCCAGCACCCCTTCTTCCACAACGAACAAATCCACCACAACCACCACCAAAGACACCACCAACGCCAACGCCAACCCCAAACCCACTGTCAAACCCAACCCTACCAAAAAAGAAATCGTCACGATAAACATCGAGGACGACGACGACGAAACCGCGGCGCCGCAGGGCCAAGAGAAGAAACGGACCACCAAATCCGCAACACCAGCCCCCAGCTTCGGTGCGTCTTTGGTGTATATGGGTAGGAAGAGGAAGAGGGATGCGAGTGTTGAGGTCGAGGATGTTGCAAAGAAGGAGAGCAAGTATAAGAAGGCCAGTGTGGAGGATGAGGTTGAGGAGGAGGAGAAAGTGGGGGCGGTTGGGAAATGGGGTCGAGATGAGGAGGTAGGGGAGAAGGTTGAGGTTGCGGGAGGTGGTGGGGTTGTTAAGGTGGATTAGGGGGTTGAGGTTGGTGCTATTAGGATGGTAGAGAGGTGGTTAATGCAGGAGAGATCATTCTAGTAAAGAACGGACAGAAACGCTCGGCTAAGGGAGATTCCTACATGGATACGAAATTAAAAAGAGAAAAGTACGCGTTTCGGAGATCTGAATTTGATACATTCGCTCCACATGATAAGATGTCTACTTACTTCATGACGCTATAGCGCCACACCCCATACGCCATAGGCTATGCTACAAACGACACAGATACACCCCTTACTTCGGTGCATCCCTCAGTGTCCTCCCACCTCTCAATCTCTGCCCCCCGTCATCGTTCTTCTCTTCCTTCCCCTTTCCTTTCGCTTCCGCTCCAGTGTCCCCGTTGCCCACAATTTTCTTAGGCCCACTCCTCAGCGTCTGGCCCTGGCCCGGAAATTTCGGCTTCGATTCATCGACCACCTTCTGCTCTCCACTCTTCTTCACAGGCTTGATCTCATAGCCAAAGAACAATTGGCCAGGCGGCAATCTCAGCGGCTGCGGGCCGTTTGTTTGTCTCACAGTCGTAGGAGGAGGATTCGTAGAAGCACCAGCAACAGGTGTCGTGGCTTTAGGGGTGACTGCCTTTCCTCCTCTAAGCTTTTGTCCGCCGAGGAGAAAGTTGGATGATACGGCTTTAGCGCCTGCGGCTGCGGAGTTGGAAGATGGGGCTATGGCGGCATAGTTGATTTTTTGGGCCATGGTGCCTGTGTTATGCAGTGTGCCTCCAGCAGGCAACCCGCCCGTCATGCTCCTGGGTGTACTTGTGCCGCTTGGCCGTTTCGGCTCCTCGTAGCCTACGGGTGGCGCGAAATCGACTTCGAGATCTGTTTCTAGCACGCCGATGGCGTTTTTCTGTGTTTCGGGTTTCGTTTCTAGAACAGCCATTTCGTATATTTGGTCGTTGTAGGAAAAGGTAAAGATGTCGCCTTTGGTTAGGCAGGAGAAATTGCGAAAAGCGTTTTCGAGGACGGCTTTGGGGTCTGAGATGTCTAGGAAGGAGGTTGACTGCGCTTGGAGTTTTACAAACTGGCCGGAGGGAAGATCTGTGGACTTTATTTGAAGGAGATCGCCCGGCTCAAGGTCTAGGGTCTGCATCATCCAAAACGGGAGATAGATTTTTCCTTCTTCTGCGATGAACTCCAAGACACCCGCGTGTGTCATACGCTCTTTAGCTCCATTTATCAACTCAAAGAGCATGGGATATGTGATATGTAATCTTGTGAGCTTGTCGAGAGCACTGGGCGGCATGATGACTTTTCCTCCATGATTGACGTTGTCTCGCTCTGGGCCGGGAAGCATGACGACAGGATAGCAGCGGTAGTACTCATCGAAGCGGCGGGGTGCTCCTCCTGCTGCTCGTCTCATCATGGCTGATGGGAAAACCCCCCCGGTCATCTCGTCGTCCTCGTAATAGCCCGGGTTGAACTGCAAGACGTTAGTTTGAGCTGCGGTATAGGTTTCGGATATCGTGTACTGACCATGTTGAAGGAGAACAAGGGTTTCAAGATGTTTAGAAACTGTCTCACGGTCTGAGGATTAAGGAGGAAGATAGTCAAGATGCTTTTAGATTGTATGCGGAAAGTCAGGCTTGAGCTCAAACAATTACTTTAAGGTGGGGGGTCCTGAGCATTGACCATAGGGCTCTTTGTATGAAGAACACTGTGGTGGTATGATAATCTTTAGATCTGGACCAACGAGACTGTCATCATAACCAAAGATCATTTGCATCAGCGATCTTTGTACTACCTTGAGGTTGTCACTACGGAGTATAGAATACTGTATGAACATAGATTTCTCGTTAGCCGCCCCACTATCCGCAACCGACCACCCCCCTCCCCCTTGTTAATGTCAGATCGAAGTAACAAGCAGCTGTCTGTCTCCAGTCTCTAGTCACCTCAGAACCCCATCAATTTGTCTTTCCCCCACTGCATCCTCCCCCACCATGTCCGCCCGCCGCCCCGCTCCGCGCCCTAAACGCGGCGACGAAGAATTCTCTCGTACCCACCATCTCGACCATGAAGGACCTAATAAGAAGCCCCGCTTCGACGTACGGAATCCTTCTGCTCTCGTACCAGATGCCCCGGAGGAGGATGCAATCTTAGAGGCCGATGAGATTGGCAAGCGCGGCCAACAAGCAAAACGCAATGCAGTCAATATCGACGGCTACGAATCTGATAGCTCCAACGAAGGCTTTGGTGCCAGAGCCGACGTTAAAGCCAAGGAAGCGAGGAAGCAAGGGGGGAAGGGCCCGGGAAGCAAGAGGGAAGAGGAGGATGACATGTTCGCGGATTTGGATGCGGGCATGGGGGACGGGGATGAGGATGAGGAGGTTGTGGGAGAAGGGAAGAAAAAGGACAAGATTGTCAGATTTCTTGAGGTCGAGGAGATCGAGGGGCAGATTCCTTCCAGTAAAAGCGGCGGACATGTCTCTGCGGATTTCTCACTTAATGGCGACGGCACAGGCTTGAGTGGCGTGGGAAATGGTCGGAGAAAGGACGACGAGGTAGACAGTAGCAGCGAGTCTGATGTTGCCGAAGAAGAACGAGCGGATACCAACGGACAGGTAGACGAAGAAGTCGGCGCCGGCGGCAAGAAAGCCCACGCCCCTAAACTCGACGCGTTCAACATGAAATCCGAGCAAGAAGAAGGCCGCTTTGACGCCCAAGGAAACTTCGTCCGCAAAGCCACAGACCCCGACGCGCAGCACGATTCATGGCTCGAAGGTGTCTCAAAAAAAGACATGAAAAAGGCGAAAGAGGCCGCAGACAAGCGGGACGAGGATCGGCGACAGAAGGCTATCGAAGACGATGCCGTACTCACAGCCGACATACTCAAAACTCTAATACCCTACCTCGAGCGCGGCGAAACGGTGCTGGAAGCCCTCGCACGCTTGGGAAAGGGCAAGGAGAAGAAAAAACCAAAATGGCAGAACAAAACGAAGAACAAACGCACAGCAGCAGACGACGCCATGGACTTCGACCCCCAAAACCCGGCCGAAGACCACGCCGAAACCCGCCGCAGAGAAGCCGTCGAAGCCATTACCGGCGCCGCAGACCAGCTTCTTACACGCGGGCAGGTGGAAATTTACGACGCGGAGCGAGAATTGCTGATGCGGCAATACGCACGTGAAACAGGCGAAGACTGGGTCGATCCCCCCATCAACAATGATACTTACACGCTGGAGCAACAGCATGAAAGCGAAGCAACGAAGAAAACGTGGGAGTATCGCTGGTCCGACGCGCGTGACGGCGGCGAACCTCACGGCCCATATGATGGCGTTACGATGGCGCAGTGGGATGCGGCGGGCTATTTTGGGGAGGGCGTGGAGTTCCGGAGGGTTGGAGGTGAGGGACCATGGATGGCGGACGTGGGCTTCGTATGAAGCTTCCTACATTTCTTGGAAAGGAACGTGCCAGTGCGATATTAGGTATGACAGGGCTTCGCAGTTCTTGAAAATCTTATTTTCACTTGATGGTCTGAGGTGCTTTGGGCCCGGGGGGGGAGAAGGGCATCGAGAGCGAAAGGAAAGGGATGGAGAAGGCGATGGCGAGGGGGATGAAGAGAGGGAAGGAGAGGGGAACGCTTCGTGATGCCAGGGCGCTGGGGTTACGAAAGGGGATAGGCATGAGGCGATGAGTTGGAAAGCCTGATGAGAGGAAGCCGTGCAGCGCACGCGGACGAAGACAGCGAGGGGCATCAACCCGGCTGCGCAGACCATCCATCTCTATCTATAAGACATTGCTCCACCCTACCTCTTGCATATCGTAACCTTTCGAAGCTTCCACAACTCGTATATATAGCTCTAGTCCCAACTCCCCCCTCCTACAAACCCATTCCCGCCCCCTTTCTTTTTTCTTTTTCTTTCCAAAACCCCAACTTATGCATTCAACAAACCATATACCTCTCCCCCACCACATCACCAAAAGTCCAACCACCACCAACGAGACTTAATTAGAAGGGGGGGGAAAAACCCAACACACCCACTTCACTGCAGCAGAGAATCCTATCCTTTAGGCAGTTCTCGGTTTACGAGTTCGAGGATGGAAGTTTCTGGTTGTTGAGCTGTTGGGGTGAGTGGGATTGAATGGGGTTTTTTTGATTGGTGTGGGTTGGGGTGGGGGGGGTTTGGATTGGGTTCTATGTACTGTATGTGTCAGTGGGGGGTGGTATGGGCGTAGTACAGTATATCTCCTCGTATAGAAGGATTCTCTTACAAATCTATGATACACACACATCTATCGCCCTATTCGCTTTTTTCCTCGCTTCCAAACTCCAAACGCCCCCTTCACGCCCTAGTATCACACGCAAACAACGCTACATCTCCATCGCATCCCCGTGCCCGTTTGTCACCGAAAGCATCACCCCCCCTTCGTCCCCAATAAACCTCTTCTCAAACTCCGCCACAAACTTGACACTCCTCGCCGGATCCAAAAACAGCTTGAAACTCCTCTCCACATCCTCCACATCCACGCCTTTGCCTCTTCGTTTCTGCGACAGCAACGCGCTGGTGGTGATGAGGTTGCTCGCATATCTAAGTCCCGCTTCCTTGCCGATTTTCGTCAGAAGCGCAAGGGCGTTGGGCGAGACGTCGACCTCCTCCTCGGCGGCTCTGATGGCTAGGATCTGACGAATTTCGTCGCTGTCGTAAGCGTGCGTGGAGACAATGACGACGCGGTCGAGGAAGTCGAGGGGGAGACCGTGCGGGGAGCGGTAGGAGGTTCCGCGAATGCGGGCGTGGCCGCGGTTGGAGGCCATTATGACTATGGGGGCGAGTTCGTCCTCGAGGGCGCGGTTGATGTAGGAGAAGCACTCGATGTCGAGCATGTGGACCTCGTCGATGAAGAGCACGCCGGGGACGATTTCGGCCTTGCCTTCTTCTTTCCATTCGCCGACTTTGGTGTTGATCTGGTCGCGGACTTCGCTTCTGATCTCGCCGGTGTCGCCGGAGAATAGAGCAAGAAAGCCTTGGGTGCGAGAATTGATGACGTCAATTTCGTGCAGGCTGACGGTGTGGATGACTTCTTTGCGTTTTTGCAATTCGCCGTCGGGGCATTGGACGAATTTGGTATCGGCGCCCATGGCGTCGTAGTCCCGTGAGCGAGCAAACGAGCGGCCCAGTTTGGTGATTTTACCGGAGGATTTGTCGATGGAGATGATGTCGCCGGCCATGACGCGTTCGCGGGACATGGAGTCGATCATTTTAGTGCCCATGTCGTAGATGGTTTCCATGTCGGTGGTTTTAATGGTTAATTTGCCTTGTTTGTTGCCCTGGCGATAATAGCATGGTCAGTCTGAACTGCGAGGAGCAATGAAGAGGAAAAACAAACCCCGGTGACGCTTCGATCTATCTGTATCTCCACTACTTCTCCCTCAATCATTTCACCCTCCTCTTTAATGCGCACCCCTATCGATTTGCGAAAAGCCTGTGTCAAGCCTTCCGTCTTTGACATTTCCAGCGAGAATATTTCTGAAGCTGCGAGCATCGTAAACGGTGTATCTGACCCCAAGGACTGAGCCATCCCCATTGCAATTGCGGTTTTCCCAGTACTGGGGGGACCAGCAATCAGAACAGCTCTTCCAGCAATTTTGCCTTCTTGGACCATTTTGAGTATGACCGCGGCCGCTTTCCGAGCTTTCTCCTGACCGACAAGTCCTTGTGAGGAGGTTCTGGGCTCCAGCGTGTCTTCATCGACTCCCAACCCGCGAATATGGGAGTGGGCCGCAACCAGGTTGAGGCCCCGGAAGTCCCTGCTCTCGGAGACGGTGGAGATAGCCTAAAGCACTGTTAGCGAACATCGATCATATTTAACGTCTATCACTTACCGCCGCCATACTGAAATTATAAGAGTGGTGTTTGGTTTTTAACTTTTCGAACGCGGTTGAAGCTCATATGCGGGAAAATTACAAAACGGTAGTTGTAATAATACAAGGGTTTTTCTGACGCGCGCTAGATCACCAACCTAGTCGCTGTTGCGCTTAAGGTAGGTAAGCACGTAAGGTACAGTTTCCTACTCGCTTCTTTATATCTAGCGTGTAACTATACCTTACATCAACCCGCCTTGTCAGATGATGCTATTGACTGTGGAGGCTTCTAGATTCATTCAAGAGGTGACTGGTATTGTAAGGGGAGGCCAAGTCAAGGAGGGCGAAGCTTTGGATCACTTGACCAGTGAACAGATAAGGTATGTATCAAGCATAGGCATGAAGCATTTGTATCGTATTTCACTGCGGCTATCCATGTAATGAATTGTGCGTGCCTATACGATACGGGAAGCTTTGGGAATACGTGGTGGGAAAATAGCTGTTCAATGTCGGTTTCGCGGGGTCCTCGCTATCTCCGAAGAGTACGTTGCCAAAACTCTTTCTTGGTTGACTCCACATGGAAGATATCAATCTATCGATGGACTGCAGGCTCATGGATCCGCGCCGGTGTTTCGTTTAGTAGCAGATTCACGCATTTTGTTTACTTCATTGCTCCCATCGAGATGTTGTGACTCGAATCTCCGAATGAATTTGGTATTCAGAGAGTACAATCAGGGCTTGTTGTTGTTCGTAGCTTACATTGTTCTTTCGATGGATCCGTCTCCTCAAAGATTTCATTCCAAATATATAATATCTCTTAGGAAAAAAGAAAGTCCTGTCAGCCGAATCATTTACAATTACAGTACTGATTCGCCAGACAAGGCGAGCAGGGATCCCAGCCGGCGTTTAGCGCAACCTGTAAAGCCGTGTCGATCCCCCGCCATGATGTCGGCATTTGTGCGTCTTTTACTCCCATTGGACGATGGAGTTAGGGCGCTGCATGGACGGGGATTCTCTGTCACACCTCATCTTGACGCGTGCCCTGTCACATGATTCGCTCTTTCCTTTTTCGTTTTTCTTTGTGACTGCGTCTCCGCTTGGAAAGCTCCAATGTCTGGCAGGCACGACTCAATAGAAGAGAGCGACCCCCTTCGCGCTGATACGCCTACTCAACCCCGGCCAGCCCCATGGCGCAAGAGACCTGCCGCCGAAGACTACTTTGACGAAGGTGATAGAAAGAGAGTGGACTGTCGCTCAGAGACTTCGAAGGTCAATGACCAACCTGGAACATTCACATCATCCGATCCTCTAGTGACTGACGATCGGAGCCAGTCTTCTCCTTCGTTGGCGGCAAATGTAAATAATCAGCCCGAACCTGATATCAACACATTCACTAAACTAGAGCCACGATTTTTGCAGACCTGGATTCAACCTGACGTCAGTGAAAAACCCGCGGTAAACGAAGAACCCTTCAACATTCATCCCAACCGCTTCCGTGCCGATTATCGAAGCATGAAGAGTAATGGACAGATCAGAGACGTGCAATTGAGCCCAAGCAGCAGCTCTCCCCCCTTCATGAAAAACCCTACGTGGATTTCAGACGACATCAGGGGTAAGATTCCCAATTGCTGTCAATTCTTCCTTTCGACCTCTCACACAGCAGTTGCGATCCACATCGTCATGCTTTTGAATGTTGACGACCAGCATAGATTCTCCGCCTCGCCCTCACTTCACCGATCCAGTCGGTTCCAATCGTCCGAAGCTCGATCGTATCAACACCAGACCCGAGTCCGAGCGGAGACAGATCAGAATGGAAAATAGTCCTGATCGGAACATGGCTCCCCCAGCTGAAGGTCGTCGCAGTATCACAATCAACCCAATGCTTGGTGAGCGTTCAGGTACCTCGACACCTAAGAGCCTTGCCGCACCGATGACTCCTGTACCGCAATCGTCTGTTAGTTCGAGCCGCTCCAAGGCAATTGCCAAAAATTGTAGCCTATACACTCACGCCGTCGTGAAAAACGCGACTCGAACGGTTCATCGTGATACAGTCAAGGCGAGACTCGAGAGGCAAAGTCTTGAGAAAGATCGATGGCAAAAACACTACCATGGCTTTGTGACCATGGCTGAAGAACAGTCCAGGCAGTTGAGAAAGTCTCAAGTCTCATCAGAGCGTTCAGAAGAGGCAATTAGGAAATTGGAAGAGATTCAAGAGAAAGCGATTGAAGGAATGGCATCGTGTATGGTGGCTGCTAGTCATGGCAAATCACCGCCCTTACTCGAGGAAGATACTCGCTCCAGGCACTTGGAGAAGGAGGTGGGGGTCCTAAAAGATGAAATTTATGGCACCATGAGGAGACTCGACAATACGGTGCAGGATGTTGCACGCATCAATCAGGACTCTACACGTACCAATCAAGACATATCACGTGTTAATGATAAGGTGTCATTTCAGCGTAGTCGGCTCGAAGAACAAATACAAGCCATGTGTCAAGACCATGTCACAAAACAGACATTAACTGCGACCGAATCCAAGATTGCTGAATCCACCGTGAATATGAGAAAGTTACAGGTGAAACATGACGAGCTCAATGATCACATCTTGAAGCTGCGTGAACAACTCAAAGCTTTACCATCAAAGAAGCACGATAAGCTTGATGACAAGGTTGCTAAGATGGAAGACCAAGTCAATAGTCTGAACAGTCTTGCATTCGATGTCAGCAAAGCAAAAGAAGACATCTTCAGAATGTCTGAAAACGCTAGCACGAAGGAAACAGACACTCGAAATCTGAAGACGAATCTTGAGTCACACATTAAAGACTTTCAGAACCTAAAGGATGATGTCACTGAGCAAATCGAAAAGTTCAAGGAGCTCAACGATTTCGTCACTGGCGATGAGAATTCCGAGGAGAAGAGCTTGACCGACATTGTGAAGGAAGGTGACAGCAAGATCACTAAGCATGCTGACGCTCTACGAAATCTTAACGATGAGCTGGGCGAACTTAATGATCTGAAGGAAGAGTTCAAAAGTCTCGGTGCACGCATGACCAAAATGGAAGCACGCCCTTCAATGCAGCCGTCAACCACTTCAGATCAGCCAAGATTATCTAGCGGTCTCAATACGGAAGTAGCGATACTTAAAGAAGAAGTTGCCAGGATCACAAGGGAGCAACAAGAAAAGGACGATATCGTGGCAGAGGAGGTCGATCGAATGGGCAATCTTCTGAACCAGAAGAATGAGGAAGTGGAGCGGCTGAGCAAGCTATTGGATAACCAAGAAGTCTCCATTAAGAACATGAACGATCAGATTTCGAACCTGAATTCGCAATCAGTTGCAGCAAAGGAGGTTGAGCGGCTGAGCAAGCTATTCGATAACCAAGACGTCTCCATTAAGAACATGAACGATCAGATTTCGAATTTGCGTTCGCACCCAGTTGCGGCAATACCTCGAAAATCAATAACCCCATCCCCACAGGTCAACGGCGTTCGACCGCCCGAGGAGCCAGTCCTTCGTCAGAAGATTGAAGAATTGGAAACGAGCTTGAAGCAATTCAAAGAGTTTTCCTGGGAGAAAATGGCAACTACCGAGGTGTTCGTAGTTAGCCAGGAACAGAGATTCAACAATCTGACGACGGAGCATATGGCGAGGTCAATAATTAACCAGATGCAGAGGTTGTATCCGCCACACCCAGCAAACGTAATAGGTGAAATCAATCAAGTCAAAGGTCGTCAACAAGCAATCGAAGAGCTCTTTCGTGCATTCCAGGGTCGGCTAGAGAGACTCAGCAATTTCCTGGCTCCCTCTCATCTAATCCAGGTTCACTTACATACCATACTAAACCTCCAGACGGACGTGAACAAAATATTTGACAGTCTGGCCCAGACGGAACAGAATTCCAACTCCGCAATCAAAGAGGTGAAAAACGCAATTCAAGATCAGTCCATCAAGATTGAATCCTTTGCCACGGATATCACCGCCATCAAAGAACAACAACTCTCAGCCGTCGAAACTTCCATTACCGAACTCGATGCCATGCGCACCGACATCAGAGACATCGAAGCCACCACCATCAAAGAATGCTCCAACGTCACCGGCGAAATCGCCGCCCTAAGCAAGGCCATCGAGCAAACCACCAGAAACCCCCCGCCCTACGACACCGACGCCTCCTCCCCTCCTACCTCCCGCAAGCACCGGCCCAAATCCCACCTCCTCGCCGCCGATGACTCCGACTCCTTCTCGCCCTCCTGCCAAAGGGCTGGATCTATCCGCTCTGCGGCTAGCAACGCAAAGGTCAAGTTGGCGAGTGTGACGAGTAATGGGACCGCGACGCCGACGAGAAAGTCGAGGAGAAAGAGGGAGAGGGGGAGTGAGGGGAGTGAGAACGATTGGCATCCGGGGAGGAAGGTTAGTCGAATTGGGGGAGACTGATGGGGTGGAGGTGAGGTGGTGGGAGGAAAGGGGTAAGGGGAAAGGGTGGCTTGGTGAAGGAGGTGGGTGGTGTAGATATCTCGCTATCCGGCTATCTGGCGCTTCA
>JAABUL010005610.1_pt1 | contig 15411 bp, 3 predicted proteins | sample 5559151 | NCBI WGS metagenome assembly JAABUL01 (sample SAMN10711876, study PRJNA513368) | rock metagenome | isolation source: Antarctica rocks | place: Antarctica: Victoria Land, Pudding Butte sud | reverse complement strand
ACCCAGTCACTGTTTGATGATGACGAGCTTTTGTATTCGAGGAAAGACATTGAATTGGCTTGTGGAGCCTTAGTCTTATGCAGGAACGAAACTCTACAATTGATACATCTATCGACAAAGGAGATCCATACACGAAGACCTAACCATATGCGCTCCGATGACTCCCGTGTCGCCTTCTACGTAGACGCTCAGCGCGAAAATCCTGACTTGGCAATACTCTGTGTCTCATACATGAGCACCCATCTGAAAGACGTTGATTCTGTCACAAGGCCGAACTTGGAGACTATCCCGGAACTACAGCTCCGTACAGAGAGCTTTGATTCCACAAATATAGTCACAACTTTACCTCTCATGGACTACGCAAGTATCTCATGGCAGGCGCACTTGATAGACGGCAAAGTCAGCCTCAAGCTCGAAGATGTTATGCGTCAGCTGCAAACACTGCTCACGTATGATTTGACACTATTGTGGATTGAGTTATGCGTATCGCTACACTCGGACATCATCGTGACACTCGAGCGTAATTGTAAGGAAATTATGTCATGGTCTGACTATGCATTGGTTCCTACAAATTCCTCATGTCATAAAGCGATCGGCTTTCTATGGACCTGGTCAAACGCGGTAGTGTCAATCATCAATGAGTACGGCCCAGTCATTGAGGACCACCCCTACGAGATCCACTTTTTAGACTTGGAGAATATGCTTTCTTATGACCCTTCGTCGAGTCCGGCTGTTCTCCCCGCCTCTTATGCTCCAGCACAAGGACGATGTTTACGAGAACGGATTACGCAAATTCACGCTGCTGAAGAAGACCAACTAAGCATCAAGGTTGAGCCACGCAGACAGCTGCAGCCTAATTGGCAGGATCCATCAGAGAACCGATTACTTGGCTTTGTACTGTACGATAGTAAGCGAGAAGTCTTCTTCTCCGCCGACTGCAGGGTAACGAATGATACCGAAGTATTACGGGTTCAAGAACGAGCGACTGGCCGTAGACTGCAGCCTACAAAAGCCCCTTTGAACGTTTCAGACGTCACATCCAGCAACCCAAGATCAAAAATCTACCATAGTCCTATGTGGCTGATCACTGCCACTTTAAGTCCCGACCGCAAGTATCTCGCAATCCTCTACAGAGATATTTCCAGCCAATTTTTCACGTCAATCTGGATCATCGAACGCCTTCTAAGATTTGGGGATATTAGAGATAGGCGTCCGTGGGCCCGCAGACTGCATTGCTTTGGGACTTGGAATTCTTGGTTCCGCAATTCTTGCGTTCCTTTGACTGTAGGAGACGACGGCTTTTTCTATTGTCCAAGTGGCCAGATACATCCAGAACGCGGCATACAGAAAAACATGCCCGATGACCTCGCCTCTGCGAAGGCTTTCGACTATTGGGTGGGCAGAAAATCCAAACTTACCTTTGCAGGCAATGGACAGACCATAATCAGACTGGATATGACTACTGGACTTGTAGAAAAGATTGCATGGTTGGAAAACACGGTCGTAAATTCACTGCAATTGGGTATACCAGCCAACGGTGGGCACCATAATCTGGTATATCTGAAAGCCGTGAGTCAGTCTGCTCGATTTATAGTCTGCCAAACTTCGCCACGACATGAAGCTCATGTTATCTCTTATCTCTTTGACAGTCAGGGTAACCAACAACGGCTTCAATGCAGCGAGCCAATACCCGTGTTTACATTGTTCTACTTCTTCCGGGATGAGAAATCACTGTTAGGGGTCTATGAGACTGGCCGGCGCTATTCGTAAGCTGAGCTTTTCTAGCTGCTAGACACGTACAGTGGTGCCACTTGGCAATTTGAGCTGCTTTAACCCTGATCAAGATTTCATATTACGATTGACACAGGAGCTCATAAGGCCGATTGTCGAAATTTTGTTACTGATACTGACATCTAGAAATAGGACTCACTTCTCACGATGGACGCTGATTGAGCCCAGCGTCCTCCCTAAAGGAGAGACAAGTGTCTATATATCTGGATTTGTTCTATCTCCTTTTATAAGCAGTGCTAATTTCGATCATGGGGGCCACAATATATGTATAGCAGAAGAAAACTCAAAGATTGTTGTAGTGAACAGCGATCGCGTCTTGTATGAGCTCGACTTGAGCCTTTCGATAAAGAAGGGTACCCTTGCACCACCTGCAAGCGGAAATCCTCCATACCGACCCTATTGTCAAAGAGAGTATCGAATATCAAGTAACGGCTGTCGACTTGCGGGAATATTCATAAGATGTCCCAAATGTTCCGATCCCACCATGTCTGAACGCAGGGAAGAGCACTCCAAATCCCCAATCTCGAGCAAAACTCATATGGAGCTAATATTTGTTGACCTATCTGGGGCTGCCGACCAAAAGCAACGACTTTATCTGGAATATATAGATACGGAGTTTTCAGCCTTCCACTACCACGCCGTCACATTCAGTCCTGATCTCTCGATGATGCAAGTCGGCCCACACATATTCGACCTCTTGGCATCTGATCTTGTGCCACTATCATTTCCGGACTCTCCGCTCGGCAAGCCGGGACTGGAAAATATCCCGTCCATGTCTTTCAGCTCATGCAATGATTACCTGATAGTCACTGAAGGCAAAGGCGCTATAGCAGAAGCTGAACCTGCCACGTTTGGACTCTTCCGAATTTTTCGCACTGCCGGAACGATCGAGAAATTAGTGATAGCTGCCCTCAATGTCTTTACAGCGGACGCTATTTCGGGACAATTCCGCCCTACTCTACTTTTGCTCATGTTGACATGGATTAGCCGCCAGGGAAGTGATGTGGAAGGTTCTGCTTCGAAAGACATTGGCAAGACTATCATAGTGGCGGAGATCGATCTACTGGAGGCTAGATCTGTTCCAATCAGCATTCCAAAACACGATCTTTCCGTACCTGACAAGTGAGTCTCCGTCGCGGGAATACTTCGGCTGATATATAACAACTTTAGGCACTACAAGGATGTCATTCGATCCACAAGGGCATACTATTCGGACTGTGGTTCATTCTGTTTCCTCGAGTATAGAGACTATGGCGTCATGAAGCTGAGCAGCACCCATCTAGAAAGACGACAAGTCAAGATGCAGATACCTGCGGCATGGGGTTTCCAAACATCTTACGACGGTCGCCATTTCATGATGGATTTGGAAGATGATCGCACAATGGTGAAATTGTGTCAAGCTATTGATCGTCCACACCTGAAAGGTCTTTGTGACAGATCCAGTATGTGGCGGTGGCCAGAGCACACAAGTGCGGTCAGGATCACACCATGCCCAACTCACCTCGCCACTGCGCAAGCGCACTTATTAGTGGGCAAAAAGGGGGAGGACCCCGTCCGCATATTGTTTGTACCGTGGGATGGGTCGCCTCCCGAGATCAAATATTTGCGTGTCACCTTTAATCAGATCCTGGCCAAGATAAATGAGTCTGCGAGAGCCGCTCAACCGAAAATAGACGAGCTTTTCGCAAAGCACAAGCGCTTCGCGGAATGCTACCAGACATCAGAAGAAGACAGCAGTGACTCGGACTTTTCCGAATGAAGATGATCCCGAGCATGTGGAGACTGATCGGCATTGACATTCAGGAAAGGGTTCCGAAGTGGAAGTTTGATGCCGATTGGGAGCAGCAAAGAATGGTTTCGGTATATGGATGAGAGCCCATAGACTGGTACCCTGGCCACTTAATGATACACGACATTTTTCATTAACTTTAGACACGTTCTCACTGCTGCCATTTTAGTTCTGCCAAATCAAATCTCTAATATCCTTTCATAGCGAGTCAGCTCAAGAGGTGCTCTCCCATAGCGTGACCCAGCATCATAGGCCCTTGCAAAAGCCACTTACGAAACGGAAAGAACAAGCATATAAGAGACGACTTTCTCATTCCTTACAATCTCAACACTATCACGCAGTCATCACTCCTCTCAGTAATCATCACCGTGCTTCCCACCCTCACGTGCATAGTCACGTAGACTCCTGCTTAGTGTCATGATTCCTCACTCAATCAATCACATCATTCTTTCATCTATCCATCCAGATGTCGTCGCTATCCTAGACGGCACCCAGTACAACATATCATCCACGCTCTCTCATCATTGTTGCTGTGCACCTCGTTGAACGTCTTCCCCATAGAATGATAGCGAGATGGATATATAGTCACTTCCAACAAAACTTATACTATATGATACTACGATTCCCCCATCTCGCTCTACAACCCCGAAAATATATATCGTCTATCGTCTTCAACATCTCAGTTGAGTCTATTGTGCATATCCAAACCCCTTGTGCGCTACGATCGAAGCGATCTTCCGCAACTGCAACAAATCGTCGCCCGCAGCCCTGAATATGAGAAAGATGATTACACCCGTTTTGGCGGCAGAGATATTTTTTGACGCTATTAAGATCGATTGTGTTAGAGGCTGAATAGGGTTCTAGAGGAGATATTGGAAGACTTGGGTGCGCGGGCAGGAGACAGTGAGGGCTGATACTGACTTCCCGCTAGATGATCGGTATTCTATCTACAAGGGAAGACTTTAGATTGGAAAGAGTTGACTGAGTGAGGACGATCTTCATGAGAGTAAGTGCAGATGGAATCAAAGAGAGCATCTTGAAAATCACTCTAAGCATGGGTTTTCTATTCTCTTGAGTTGCAAGCTCTCTCCGACATTAAGATTGGCCCTGCTCCGGCTCAATATCGCATTCTTTTCCCAACTACTTCTTCCTCAAGCCTTTCTGAAGAAAGAACCATGCCTCTCCGATCCATCATGGTCAACCAAACTTGCTGCCTCGTGTGGCTTTCTATCTAAATATGCCCGTGACGCGGCTCGACGCTTGCCAACTCTAAACAGAGTAGTTTGCAGGAGAATCTCAACGTCACGCAGCCGCGCTTTTTGACTTGGGATCACAAACAGCTGCCTTTGACTTCATTAGATCTGACTGAATAGGCGAGCAGAAGTAGCACGAGCGATCAGATCCGAGCGGTGAAAATTTTGGCGCGCCCGTTTTGTACGTGACAATGGGCGGCAGACAAGCTGCGAGACTGTATTCGGCGTTGTATGTCTCATGACCGCGGATGAACCCCGGCTCGAGAGATTCTGTTGATGTGGATCTTGCAGTATTCTGAAGTGACGAGTTTGGGACAACTCAGTCAGGACGCTCCGCTATTTCGTACCGTGTGAAGAAATTGATAAGAGAGAGCCAGCCGTCGGCTACGATTCAAAACCACTGAGAGATTGGTGGAGAGACTATTTTACAACGATACCAGATTCGAAGGACTGCGAGACATCCGTCTCAATCACTTGGACAACGACAAGCCGGCGTTATAATTACCCAGTCCACCACATTTGAGCAGACTGCTAGATTGGAACTAAGTCTAGCAGACTTCATTGTACGATCGCTGTCGGAACATGCCTCTTGGAGACGCGTTGTGGCATACGACCATCTTCACTGTGGTGTTATGGCTGCGAGGCTAACCCGTTGAGACAGAGTAAAACTTGCTGTAGTCGATATCGAAAATATTAAGTGGTCCTCGTTAGCTTTTGATACCGTGTTGAACGCCGATAAAGGGAAACAGGCCATGGATTCATCGTACATCTGGGTCCAAGGCTAAGATTGCAAGACTGTTATCTCACTCCGTTCACCATATCCGTGTTGGTCTTCAACAACTGGGGCAAACTTCATCATCTTCGCGAATCCGCGTCACGTCTCAAGCTCTAACGATGCATGAGCCTCTTCTGTATGCGGTTGAGGGGCTTGTGATATCGGCCTTACGTCGCTATGACGCGTCTGTGCCGTCTTCCGTGTCGTTGCGGCTGGAGAATGGCTTAGCTAGTATCCTAGAAGTACTCAATTAAAGGGCCCGGGATGTCAGATACGACAGCGATCTTGACAAGCATGTCAGTCGCAGATGTCATTCAGCATGATTCTATGGCTATGGCACTCACGTCTGGGTGGTTTTGCAGCAAGTTGGCCTGGGCCATCGTCAAAGAGGCTTTAGCAAAAATCAACTTATCGCCCCGCCGACAATTGTCGATTTCTTCAGGTTTATCCGTGTGTTCTTTGATAGCCTCGTTGATACGCTCTCGTTGCGCTTTGCATGCGCCAGAGGGAAAATCGACGGGCATAATGGTATATATCGACGTCTGTTCACGGTCTCGTGGGTCTTGCGACGAGTGATGGTGTTCAGCTAGTTGCCTGTGTTGGAGAGAGGCCAATTTGAAGGGCGAGTCTCCGGGGACCTTGATAAATGGGAGGGCAGGAGCGGACCCCGGTACATCTCTCTGCTCCGTTTCCATTGCAGTAGCAGACTCACTATGGTTCTTCGAGAAGACGAAAGTAGTCCTAGAGCACTAGGCTGAGAAACCCCTCCATTCCACCCCAGTGTCAGGCAGTACAGTGCGCGGGGACGGGAAACCCATCAAACATCGCGTACCTGATGCGTATCTTTTGGAGACTTCGAGTACCTTCGAGAGATAATTTGCTGATGCTGTGGAAGTCTCCGATATAGCGCGTGCAAGATCCTCGGGAAAGCTTGGCACTAGACACGTGAAAAACCCCTCACCTACAACATACACAGCAGTCAACTACTCAACATAGTTATACTCTATGATCAACATACCTTTCAAGGATATATTTTAGAAATTACCCGCTACTTTAAGTCAAAAATCATTAACATATACTAGAAATGCCTGTAAAAATCCAGATTTTTACGTATTTCACCCCTACTACCTGGCGATCGTGAGTCTTGGCGCAGTTAATATATGGATTAGATATGTAAATTAATGGAATCAGTTATATCTTTTGAACTAATAAGCCGATTGATGTTATTTTAGGATGTATATACTCTATAAACCTATACGTATTATTTCTACTATTTATATATATATTAGGATTCTCTTAATCCTTAGACCTCTTAGAGGTCTAGCTCTTAGTTAACCTTATTAGGTCTTATAAAGAAGAGTATTAAGGGTAAAGTAGAAGTAGGCTTTATTAAGTTAAATTAATATTAAATAATATTTAATACTTAAATATTAATATTTATATACTTAAAAGATAATCTAAGTTAAATATAAAGTTTTTATATATTATAAAAGTAATATTATTATATAAATAAAGGATTTATATTAAGATTACTTAATTTAATTAGCTTAAGAGGTTTAATCTTTAAGCTCTTTAAACTTTATAAGTAATAATTTAATTACCTAACTTTATTTAATATTTAAGCCTATTTATTTAATCTAATATATTTATTAAATTAATATTTATAATATTAAGTCCCCTCTTTAAGCCTTTACTTTAAAAGGGTAATTTAACTTTTTAATATACAAATATATTATACTTATATTTTAATACTTATTATTATAACTTAATAATTAATTATAAATTCTATTAATTTTATATAATAATATATCCTTATAAGTCTTATTACTTATAAGGCCTTCCTTATTATATAACTTAATAATAATTTAAGTATAAAGAGTATTTTTATTATAATTATTAATATAATTTAATCCTTAACTTTAAGGATATAAATAAAGTAATTTAAGAGTTTAAAAAGTTAAATAATAAGATCCTTAAAACTATTTAAAGCTTACTTACTTAAAGAAATAAAAGAAATTTTAATTAAAATAATTAAATAATTTAAATAGTAAAGAATTTATTAATATCTTAGAAATTAATAAAGATAAGTAAAGTAATAATTTAATAAAAACTCTTCTTTCTCTTTTATTATTTAATAATCCTCTTAATAAATTTAATACTTTTAATATAATTAATTAATTAGTCCTTAATTTTAATAAAGTTATTTTGAAAGATTTTAATAACTTATTAAATTGTTAATTAACTTTTAAGTATTTTTAAAATTATTATAATTTTTTTATTTAATAAAATATTATTAATTTTATTAATTTAAAATCTTTTATAATATAATAAAATATTTTTTATAAAGATATATTTAAATCACTAATTAGGCTAATAAGATAGTATTAGGTAATAAAAGTATAAAGTTATTTATTTATTAATAAAAATTAACCTAGTAACCTTATTTATATTATTTACCTTAATATTACCTTTATATCCTTTCCTTCCTTTATTAATATCTTATATAGGCTATTTATCTCTACTATAATAATTAGGGTTTATTAGCTCTCTTAGAGTCTTAAATATCTTATAATTATATACTTAATATCTTATTTCCTCTAGCTATAGTTATAGCTAGCTAATATAATACTAGGTACCTTATACTTATATAAGAAATCTATTAGCCCTATCTTTCTTATATATATCTATATTAGAGTAGAACTCTTAGCCTTTATAAGCCCTTTATAAAGAGATAGTCTTAATACTTATAAGTTATTATCTTAAGCTAGGAATAAATATCTTCCTTAAATTATTAATTAATATTTACCTTATTCTTTATCTTATTTTAAGTCTTATTAAGAGCTAATTATCTTCTTAATCCTTTATAAGTAGTAGTTACTATCTTCTCTTATAACCTCCTCCTAATTTTCTATTTATAGGGAGCGTAGCGCCTATTCCTCCTTTTCCTTAATAGGAGTATTATTAGCTACCTACGCCCTATCTTATTTTAATTATAATATCCTCCTAATTTAAGTATTACCTACTTTAGTTACTAGGTATATTCTTTATAAGGCTTAATATTATAGTACTATTTAATTTAGCGTAATTTATATTAAGGTAATACTTAACTTAGCCTTTAATATTCTTATTAGAGTAGCCTTATATATACTTAAAACCCTCCTTAAACAATTATTCTAAATAACTTCTAATTTCTTTATATAGGTCTATTTTATATCCTAGAGACCTCTTAATATATATTAGGAGGATATTATATATATTATTAATAGTCTAATAACTATATTATATACCTACCTAATATAGCTAAGTATTATATCTTATATTAATACTACTATTATTAATAGCGCTAACCCTTAAGTAGCTATTCTTACCTAGACCTTTTTAATATAGGGATCCTATTATAGTTTCCTATCTATTTATAATCTTAATACTTAAATTTCTATCTTTAACTTTATAATTATTTATCCTAGGTTTATAATTACTTTTATATTAAACCTTTATAGGTAGCGTATTAAGTAGACTAACTTATACTTTTATAAGGTAAAGCTTATCCTATATATCTTTACCTAGGAAAGGTATAATTTATAAGCCTATTTAAGAATCTAATAATTGAATTTAATACTCTTTTTATATATTAGGAGGTAGATATTATTAATAAAGTTATTGATTTAGAACCTTAATTTAACTATAATATAAGCTTTAATAAGGGGGGAGTTAAAGAAGAAAAAGAATATTAATAAGATTAATAATCCTTGTAAGATATTAATTTTTATTAACTTAACCTTACTAGTCCTCTTACCTAATATTATTAAAGTAGACCTATCTATTAGGAAGCTCTTAGCCTATTTAATAATATACTTTAAGACTCCTTTTATCTTTAGGTTATAAATAAGCCGCCTATATAAAATATTATTAAAAGCCCCTATTATATTAAAGGAAAGGAGGCTAGTTATATTCTTCTTATTATAATCTTATATTATATAGATAGCTTTTACAATACTTTTAAGCGCGGTCTTAATAAACCTCTTCCTCCTTATCCTTATTTATTCTAGTAGTAGGAGATTAAAGCCTTTTATATAATTACTTAGCCTCTTTATAATAACTATCTTAAGCGCTTTTCAAAGCGTACTAAGGAGGATAATAGGCTAATACGCCTTTGACTTATTATAGTACTCCTTCTTCGGCTTTCTAAGGGTAATTATATTAGCCTTCTTAAACTCCTTCAGGTAGTAGCCTAGCTGGAAGTACGCGTTAAAGAGGTATGTAATACTCCCTAGGAGCTAGGAATTAATATATAAGGTTAGAATCCCGCTTATTTAGGTCCTTATCCTAGTTTCTACCCCTTCTATTAATATTACTATATACTCTTAGCTTAGGTCTATTTATTAATAGGGAGGCTTTATATTTTTAATAGAATAAATTATTAATATTTAAGTCAATCCCTATTTACTCCTTAAATATATTTCTTAAGTAGATTTAAGTATTATTATTACTTTAACTTACTCTCTACTTTATTATAAGCCTTATTTAGGTAGATTATTCCTTTATCTTAATATATTAATACTCGTATACTATCCTCTTAAGTTAAATTACTAATCTTTATAATAAATATTAATAAATATTATACTTTATAAGGTTAAGACCCCTACTTTATATTATTATTAAAGGTCTCCCTTATTTAAACTATTTATATCTTATAAGGACTATTAATATTAAGCCCCTTATTAAATAATATAATATAGCGTTTTTACTCTATTAATTAAGGAATATTATATTAGGTATTAAATTATACTTATATTAAACCCTGTTATTCTACTCTTAATTAATAATTATATAAGGGGACTTAAATCCCTAGGAGGTATAAGAGTTAATATTAATAAATTCCTTATATTTAATAATTTATAAATCCTAAGGATACTCTATTTAATAATTAATAGTTTAATATATTTATTAATTAAGACTAGCTTTAGCCTATATTAATGATATATAATAACTATTAATTAGGTAGTTTTCATAAGTAATTTCCCTTATAAATATTAGGCGTAATTTAATATATCTTAGGCCTTAAACCTAATTCTAGCCTATTCCCTATTAGGGGATACCTATATAAGGAGATATAAGGATACCTATATTTATTCTCCTTTAAGCCGCTCTTAGCTAATAATTATATAAGGGGACTTAAACCCCTAAGAGGTATAGAACGCGTCTTAATAATTTATCTTAGATTAACTTATATTAATAATATAGCCTTAATATCTCTTTTCCCTTAATTAAATAATATATTAATTTATAATTTTAACCTCTAATTAATAATTATATAAAGGGACTTAAACTCTTAAAGGTATAACTTATATTAATAATATTAACTAGGTTTTCCTACTATTAAGCTTACTCCCTTAAGACGCGTTAGCTTGTTATATTATATACTTAAGTCGCGCTCCCCTAGTAAGGCTCGTCGTCACTATAGTAAGGTTAATAGATAGAGCGTAAGGAGGTTAAGAGATTATTTATCTATTTATTTATAAGTAATGTACTATTAATATTTATAATTTTATATTAATTATTAATATTAATATCTTTTAATAATTAAATATAAATAATTTATTTTTATTAAATATTATTAACTTTAATATATTATAATCCCTAATTAATTTATTAATAAAAATAAAATATAATTATTTTATATTATAAGTCTTTTTAAAGAATATTATAATAATATATCTTATTAATTTATTAATAATAATTATAATTAAGTTATAAACCTCTTTTATAATTAAGTCTCTTAACTTTAATAGCTTAATTATAAAGTTTATTATAATATCCTTTTATAATAATTCTAATATTAAGGTAAATTATATTTACTTATATTTTATATAATATGTTACCTTATTTTATTAATAAGTTATATATCTTTTAATATATTTCTTAATATATATTTATAATCTTAATATAATATATCTTCTTCTTAGAAATCCTAATATCTTTATAACTTTAATATATCTTTATAATAAATTATTATAATAATCCCTTATAACTTCTTTAATATATAATTTTAATAAGTGAATTTTATTTTTATATTTTAAGAGTTTTATATTTAATTATTAACTTCTTAATATCTTTATTAAATTATTAATCTTATATCCCTTTTAAATACTATTTAAAATTCTAGGAACTTAGATATATATAATTATTATAAAAAATCTTATTATTATAAATAAATTATTATCCTCTTATTTTAAAATTAAATTTTTTATAATATCCTTATCTTTTATATAGTCTTCTTATCTATTTAAAGTATCTACTTAACTATTTAAAGTATCTACTTAACTATTATCTTTTCTAAATATATATATAATTTTTAATTTATACTATCTTAATAATTTTACTTAATAATTTTATTATTAATTTAATTCCTTTATTATTATAAAATTAATAAAATTCTTATAATTTATAAAGATACATAATTTAAAGTAACTCTTAATATATACTTTTTAATATTAAAGTATATATATTATTATAAGTAATTTTTTATTATATATATTATAATTTTATTTAACTCTTATTTTTTTTAAAAGAAGTAAATAATTAAGTATTACTTTTTATTTACTATTTAATATAAATAGGCTTTAAGTATAAGATTTAAGGTATTTATCTTAATTTAAGTTAATTAATTAATTTAAAAAATATATAATATTATTAAAATATATAATATTATTAAAATTATTAAAATTATTAAAATTATTAAAATTATTAAAATTATTAAAATTATTAAAATTATTAAAATTATTAAAATTATTAAAATTATTAAAATTATTAAAATTATTAAAATTATTAAAACTATTAAAATTATTAAGATATTTTCTTTTAATTAAAAATTTATTTAAATTTAATATCTTTTTTAATAATATTTATAAATAGGATTACTTTCTTAAAATAATTTTTTATAGATTTATAATTATGATTTATAAATTTTAAGAAATTCTTAATATTTTTAATATTATATAATATAAGCTATTTAAGTATTACCTTAACCTTTTTAAGATTTATTTAAATACCTTTTATATTAATTATAAATCTTAAGAATTTTTTTAATTCCTTATAAAATTTATATTTATTTAAGTTAAGATATAATTTAATATAAATAAAATATAATAAAACCTCTTATATATATTAAATATAAATATCTTTATCTTTAAAGTAAATTAATATATTATTAAGGTATATAATAATTATTTTATTTAAGTATATCCTTAAAATATTATTAATTAATACCTAATAAATTATTAATATATTAATAAGTTTAAATAATATTATTAAATATTTATAATAATTATAATATATTTAAAATATTATCTTTTATTCTTTACTATCTTTTATTTAAATTAAGTTATAAGCTCTTTTAAAATTTAATTTAATAAATACTTTTACTTTCTTAAATCTATTTTATAACTTATTAGTATTTAATAAAAGATATTTATTTTTAATTATAATATTATTTAACTTTTAATAATTAATATATAATCTTAGTTTTTTATCTTTCTTTAATATAAAAAGGGTTAAATAACTTATTAATAATTTAAATTCTTAAATAAATCCCTTAAATTTTTTTTTTTAATATATTTATATAATATTAAAAGTTCTTTTTTTAAAAGTATATAAATTAATTTAAATATTAATTCTTTACTTAATTTAAATAAGATTTTATAATCTTAAGGTTAATATTTAATTAAAGCTTTTATTATTATCTCTTCCTTAAATACCTACTTTTATTTCTTATATTATTAAAGGATAATAAAAGGTTTATTAATTCCTCTTCTAACTTTAACTTATTAATTTAATTAATCCTTATTAATAGTTATTAAGTTAAATCCTTTACTTTAAAGGTTATCCTTATTTAAGATTAAAGTTAATTATATTTTAATTAATTTTTAATTTTATCTCTTATCTACTATTATTTATTATTAATATAAGGCGTAAACATTATTAATATTATTAAATTATTTAAACTTAAATACTCCTTTCTTTTAATTTATTATTAAATTTTACTTCTTTAATTAAGGTATATTTAAAATAATATAATAAATAATTATCTTAATTATATTAAGAGTAATCTCCTGATAATATTATTAAATTATAAAAGATAATAAGTATATTTCCTTAATTATCTTATTTATTAATAGTATTAATTTATTAATTATTTATAAATTATAAATTATAAGGGTTATATTTCCTTTAAATAAAAAACTTATCAATTATATTTAACTTTAAGAAATAAATATTTTATTAACTTTAAAATCTATTATTATAATAATTTATTAATTATTAACTTTTATTAAAATATTTATATATAATTTATAAAATATTATATATAAATATTATATTATAAAGATTAAGATATTAATCTCTTTATACTTCCCCTTAATATAAAGGATTACTCTTTTCTTTATTTAAAAAGGAATTTAATAATCTTCTTTTTATATATATATTTTTAATATTTATTATATAAATATATATATTACTTTAATAAATAATATTCTTTTATATTAATATCTCTTTTAAGATAGATATAGAGATTTTTATTTTATTCTTTATCTTAATTAAAGAATTACTTTTATTCTTATCTTATTATAAAGTATTAAATATATTTTATTTTATTATAATTCCTTTAATTAAGATTTTAATATATAAGTAATATTAATATCTATCTTTTATAAGTTTAAACTACTTAATATATTTAATAATTATTATTTATATAAGCGCTTTAATATATAATTTTATATTTTAAATAATATAAATTATTATAATACTCTTATATTAATAATTTATTTAAAGTCTTATTTTAATAAGATTTTAACTTTATTTTTTCTTTTAAATTCTTATTAACTTAATCTTAAGATATAAAAGTATAAAGATTAAAATTATTTAAAGATCTTATTAATTAATTATTAATCTTAAGATTTTTTTAATTTAAATCTCCTTTATTTATTCTTTATTTTTATTTAAATAAATCCTTTTAAACCTTATTATTATTATTTAATTTAAGTTCTTATTATCTTTTTTAAATCTTTAAAAGCCTTCCTTTAATCTTATAAATATTCTTTTCTTTAATTAAAGCTTTCTATTTTAAATTTAAATATTATTATTAAATCCTTTAAAAACTATCTTTTAATAAGTTAAACTTATTAAGTAAATCTTTTATAATTTTATTTAATTCGTTATTATTATATTTTATATTAAATAAATCCTTTAAAGGCTTATTACTTATAATTAATACTCTTTATAATATTATATTTTTTAACTTATAATTCTTAATAATATAACTTAATTTATTATAATCATAAGAAGTTATTACTTTTTTACTCTTATTTTATTACTTTTTATTCCTAAATATACCTTTATATTATATTATATTAAGTTTTACAAGTATTAATTTATAAGGATCTCTTAAGGCTTTAAATTTATTATTAAAGCCTCTTATAATAAATCCTAATTATCTTAATCTTATAATTCTATTATTATAATACTTTTTTATTATTTATTTATAAAGCTTATTATTAATCTTAATTATAATTAATTTAAGAATTTTTAGGTTATTAATTTATATTTTAATATTATCTCTTAATCCTTATTAACATATTATTATAAATATATTATTATCTTATTTAATCTTAATAAAATTATATTAAAATTATATTAAGTATTTTATAATTAACTTTTATTAATTTAAATATTAAATAATTTATATTATTATATTATTTTTATTAAAAGGTTTAAATAGTTATTAAATTTTAATATAAAAGTATATA
>JAABUL010005607.1_pt1 | contig 15415 bp, 19 predicted proteins | sample 5559151 | NCBI WGS metagenome assembly JAABUL01 (sample SAMN10711876, study PRJNA513368) | rock metagenome | isolation source: Antarctica rocks | place: Antarctica: Victoria Land, Pudding Butte sud | reverse complement strand
ACGACCCTCGGCGGCACGATCCTCGTCGGTTGGCTGATTCGGCGGCGAAGTCACCGGAAGCTTGACTCATACCTTGCCGCATCGAGTCAATACCCGTCGCCACAGATCGACCAACCTGGGCAGTTACGATATCTTTGAACAGTATGTGGGCATCTATATTGAGCGACTGACGCGTACGCCCAGCCAGACGATGCTCAATCTGACGATCGTCGACGGTTTCAGCGGTGGCGGGCTCTATCGTCGGATGGGCGGCGAAGTCGACGGCTCGCCGCTTCGTTTGCTCGCCGCTGTCGAAGCCGCGGACGCGGCGCTCAAGGCGGCTCGGTCGAAGGGATTTGCCGTTCGCGCCGACTTCTTCTTCGTGGACGAGAACCCGCAGCACATCGCGTTCCTGAAGGACGTATTGATCAAGCGCGGGTACGGCGCTCGTCTTGGACAGGATATTTTCGTCCGCTGCTCGATGTTCGAGGAGGCTTGCCCCGACATTTTGGCGCACATCCAGAAGAAGGGGACTGCTCATCGCTCCTTGTTCTTCTTAGATCAATATGGCTGGAGTGACGTCCGTCTAGCGACGGTCCGCACGATCCTGGGCGCGCTCAAGAACCCTGAGATCTTGCTCACTTTCGCCGTCGATGCGTTGATCGACTTCCTCTCCATCAAAACTGCAGAGACTCAGGCGCTTCTCAATATTGAGATGACGCGTGAGGATGTGCGCTCTCTCATGGATCTACGGGACGGGGACGGGTGGCGTTACCTGATTCAAAATGGCCTGTATCGCCACGTCCAGGCACGCACGGGAGCTCGATTCTATACGCCCTTCTTCATTCATTCGGTCGATGCGCACCGCTCATATTGGCTGCTGCATCTCTCTCACCATCGCCAGGCACGAGATGAAATGGGCAAGCTGCATTGGCGGCTAAATAACCGCTTTCAACACCATGGCGGTGCGGGCTTCCATGCGCTTGGCTTCGACCCCTCCTGCGACCTTCGCCAAGGCCTTCTCACCTTTATGTTCGACGACGACGCCCTGAAACGCTCGGAGGCGGCTGTGCTCGAACAGTTGCCGCGCATGATCCACGCCGCAAACAAGGACGGCGGGGGTCTCGCAGTGGAAATGCTGTTCGCCGGCAACTGCAACGATACGCCGGTCACGTCAGACATTCTCGGTCGGCAGCTCGTGTTGCTTCGTGACGCGGGCGAGATCCTGATCAAAGCGGACGATGGGGCCTTGAAGCCAAGAGCGAAGACCGTCTGTTGGGGCGATCGGCTCGTGCTTCCTCGGGAACGGTCTCTCTTCAGCCGGTTGGGGTGGTGATTCATCGCATTACGCCGCGACTCAGCCGGGAAAGCTTCGGCGTCGCTCTCGGCTGAGTCTTCGGGAGCCATCCCGAGACTACGCCCGGTAGATTGCTCCGCCGCTCCCTCAGACAGCATGAAGTGGCGGTCTCGCGCCGACCCCGGACAGAAGCACGAAACCGGCGATCGGATGCACTCTGAGCTTGACGACCGAAGGCCCATTACAGAAGCAGCAGCACCGAAACTGCATCTCGGCTCCGTCACTGCAAAGCCCACGTATTCGGCACGGTGCCACGATGAACAGCAGGCTTGTATCCGATAGAGCTTAGTTATATCTAAGTCTAAGATATATCGAAACTGCATCGGAAAATGCTATGCGCCACACTCATCGAGAGCACCATCACGGACGGCGTTTCGCCCACCGCAGCGGCCAGCACGACGGGATGCCCCATTCCGATACCGACCATCACCGGCATGAACGGGGTAGTCGAGGTGGCGGGCGCCGGTCGAGCCGGGTGTTCGACCATGGTGAGCTCCGCTACGTGGTCCTGGCGCTCATCGCCGAGAAGCCACGACACGGCTACGAGATCATCAAGGCGATCGAGGACCGTTTGGCCGGCACATACAGCCCAAGCCCTGGGGTGATCTACCCGACGCTCACGATGTTGGACGAGTTGGGCCATGCAACGGTCGCCGAGAGCGACGGCAAGAAGCTCTACGCCATCACCGGGGATGGTGCCGCCTACCTTGCCGCGAACCGGGCGACCCTGGATGCCGCCTTGGCCCGCATGGACGGCATAAGGGCGGCCCATGGCGACGGCCCGCCGCCGGGGATCATCCGCGCCACCGAGAACCTAAAGCTCGCACTTCGCCTGCGCCAAAGCCGGGGCCCGCTGACGGAGGAGCAGGCTCGTGCAATCGCCGCGGCCCTTGATGCCGCCGCGCTCGCAATCGAGCGGAGCTGACGCCCATGGACCCGTCGCGGCTGCTCGTATTTGCGGCGGCCTACCTGGCCGTCCTCATCCTGCCAGGTCCGGGCGTCACGGCCCTAGTCGCGCGTGTCCTGGCGCGGGGGACAGGTGGCGTGCCGGCGTTCATTGCCGGGTTCGTCTCAGGCTCGCTCGCGTGGTTCACCGTCGCGGCAACCGGCCTTGCTGTGGTCGCGTCGTCCTTCGCTCCGGTCTTGGTGGCGATCCGCTATGCCGGCGCAGCCTACCTACTCCTGCTCGCCTGGAAGCTCTGGACCGCTCCGGCCCGGCCAATGGATGCCGGCCAATATTCACCAGAAGACCGCGGGCGCCTGTTCCTCACGGGTGTCGCTATCAACCTCGGCAACCCTAAGGTGATCGCGTTCTTCCTCGCGCTGCTCCCGACTGTGGTGGACCTTGGCAGCCTGACGCCGCTGGGGTTTGCCGAGCTGGCCGGGATCGTCGCTTCCATCGCGTCTGGCGTACTCACGGCTTATGCCCTGGCCGCTGCCCGCGCCCGGCGGCTGCTCACCTCGAAACGCGCCAGCCAATTGGTAAACCGGGGCAGCGGTGCTGTCATGGCCGGAGTCGCTGTGAGCATCGCGATGCGCTGATGTTTGCATCCACAACCACCATCCATGCCCAGCCTTCATCGGCACCAGCGAGGGGCAGCTTTCCACTAACTCGGCGGCAGAAATGTATCAAATCCTTCTTTGTCGTGAGCAGACAGTCGGCGCGCACCGGGTCTCGAAGGCGCTGACCGCCCTGGGACGCGCCTGCAAGACGATCTTCGTGCTGCGCTACCTGAACGAGGAACCGACGCGCCGGACCATCCAGCGCCAGCTCAACCGCGGCAAGGCGCGCCATTCCCTCGCGCGCTGGCTGTTTTTCGGCAACAGGGGCGAGTTCCGGGCCGGCGACTACGAGGAAGTGATGAACAAGGCGAGCTGCCTCGGGCTGCTGTCCAATGCCGCCGTGCTGTGGAACACCGTCCAGATCGAGCATGTGGTGGGCCGCCTGCGCGCGGGCGGCGCAAAGATCGACCCGGCCGACCTCGCCCACGTCTGGCCGTTGCAGCACGCCTGCATCATCCCGAACGGCACCTACTTCCTGGGCTGGCCGCAGAGCAAAACGCCCGAGATGGGGCCAGCATGCCGCCGGTCAGTTATAGCGGCGTGCGGTGATGAACGGTCCCACGTCATGTCCACTAGGAGCCGAATATGAATTTGCGGTTGAGCGGCAAACGGGCGTTGGTGACGGGTAGCAGTGTAGGCATTGGGGAACAATCGCGCGGACACTGGCCGTCGAAGGTGTCGCCGATGCGGTGCATGGGCGGGAACGGGAGCGTGCGTAACCGGTGCGAGCGAGGCACCCCGTATCAGGCTTGACGGCCGTCCTGCTTGAGGCGTTGCGGCATCCAGAAGTCCCGAATGGCGGGAATGACGAGCGGGATGTCCTGGTAGGCGGTGCGTAGGAACTGTTCGGTTTCGGGTCCCTCGCGCGGCGGCCCGAGCATGGGGCGCCCGAGTGGATCGGTGCAGTAGAGCAGGATCGGCAACAGCAGCCCGTGGTCGATGCGGCTCAGATCGAGCAGCGGCTGCCATTCGTCGAACCGCAGCTGCATGGCGCCGAGAAAGCCCATGCACCACGGCTGCGGCAGCGCCAGCCCGTCGCCGCTCTTCTCGAATACCGGCGCGTGCTTGCTGGGCGCGAGGGACAAGCCCTCGCTGATCGCATTGAAGCGCGTGACGATCGCCGTCATTGCGGCCAGCACGTTGCCCGGTGGCAATGCGACCTTGCTCGCCGAGGAGGTGGACGAACCACTCGTCCGGCGGGATCGAGCACGGCCCGATGACGATCGCGGTCAGATAGCCGTCCAGCATCGAAGCGCCATCAACCTGCGGCGTGGGCTCGAGCGTGTGCAGCCATGCGTCCAGTTGCTCGAGGCTCATCGCCCGCCCTGCCGAGCGGGTTCGCCGGGGCCGCTGCGTCGTCATGCGGCGGCGGCGATCGGAGCCGCACGCGCGGCCTTCCAATTCCACGGGAGCAACTCGCGCAACGCATTTACCTTGGTGCGGCCGGAGACGATGCGATCGAGCACGTCGGCCAGGTAGGTCTCGGGATCGATCTCGTGCAGCTTGGCCGTATTGATCAGAGACGCCAGCACGGCCCAGCGCTCGCCGCCGCGGTGCGAGCCGGCGAACAACGCGTTCTTTCTTCCGAGCGGAATCGGACGGATGGCGCGCTCGACGGTGTTGTTGTCCACCTCGACCCGGCCGTCGACCAGGAACACGGTCAGCCCCTCCCAATGCCCGAGCGTGTAGCGGATCGCCGTCGCCAGCGACGACTTCGCCGAGATCTCCTCCAGCCGCTGCATCAGCCACGACCACAGCGCTGCCATCAGCGGCTTCGTCTCGGCCTGCCGTACCGCGACGCGCTCGTCTGCTGGTCGGCCGCGGATGCGCGCCTCGATGGCGTAGATCTCGCCGATCCGACGCAGGGCTTCGGCCGCGACCGGATCCTTGGTTCGTTTGTGCACGTCGAAGAACTCCCGCCGCGCATGCGCCAGGCAATAGGCGAGCGTGATCGCGCCGCCCGGGCGGTTCGGTCTGGCCAGGCCGTCATACCCGGTGTAGCCGTCGACCTGCAGCACACCGCAAAACCCGTCGAGGTGTTCTTTGACGTGCCGGCCGCGCCGGTCCTCGGCGTAGCGGTAGATCACCGCCGGGGGCGCCGGCCCCTGCCACGGCCGGTCATCCACGGCGTAACACCAGAGCCGAGCGATCCGTGTCCGCCGCCGCGTGCGGTCCAGCACCGGCAGCGGCGTGTCGTCGCAGAACACCTTGCCCGCCGCCATCACGGTTTCAGTCAGCAACGCGTAGAGCGGCTGCAGCCACCATGCGGTCCGCCCAATCCAGTGCACCAGGGTCGAGCGGTCCAGATCGATGCCGTAGCCCGCCAGCATCTGGGTCTGGCGATGCAGCGGCAGGTGCCAGGCAAATTTCCCCGCGGCGATGTGTGCCAGCAGTGCCGCCGTCGGCAAGCCGCCGTCCACCGGCCGCGGCGGCGCCAAAGCTTGCACCACGGCGCTCTCGCAGGCGCGGCAGCCGTAGCGGGGGCGGTGGATGCGTTTGACCCGCAGGATCGCCGGCACGATGTCGAGCATCTCGCTGACGTCCTCGCCGATGCGATGCAGCGTGCCCTGGCAGCACGGGCAGCGATCGATCGCCGGCTCGATGACCACGTCCTCACGCGGCAAATGCTTGGGCAGGCCGCCGATGTTGCGTATCGGCATGGGGCGTGCCCGGCCGTCTTGCGACCGCGGCTTTGTCGCCTCTGGCTCCGGCTCCACCGGCGCGGTCGAGACATCCTCGAGCCCAAGCGCCAGCTGCCCCGGGTCGCTGTCGAACCGCTCCGATCGCGCGCCATACAAAGTCCGCCGCAGCGTCTCCAGCATGGCCCGCAGCTTGCCGTTCTCGCCGCGCAACTCGAGAACCATCTCGATCAGGATGTCAGGCTCGCGCGGCAGGGGAGCGACGTCGGACGCCATGGGTGAAGAGTACCGAACCGCGCGGGCGTTTCGCCATGCTTTCGAGGGTCGGCGCGGCGCTTTATTCAGCCGGCATCGGCGCCACGCGGACGCCGATCTGGCTCCAGTCCATGCCGGTGAACAAAAGCCGCAGCTGCAAGACGCTTAACGTGATCGCCCCGTCGCGCACCGGCGGCCAAGTGAACGCGCCGGTCTCCAGGCGCTTGGTGATCAGGCACAATCCAGACCCGTCCCAGACGAGCAGTTTCAAACGGTCCGATCGCTTCGAGCGGAAGATGAAAACGTCGCCGGTGAACGGGTCGCAGGGGAGCGCCTGCATGACCAACGCCGCCAACGAGTCCATGCCCTTGCGGAAGTCGACCGGCTTGGAGGCCACCATGATCCGCAATCCCGGCCGCGCCGGAACGCCAAGGATCACGCTCGCCGTCCGAGCTGCCCCAGCACCAGGCGGAGCGCGCCGGCATCGACCGGACCAGAGAAGCGGACCCGCAGGCTGCCGCTCTCGAGCTCGATCATTCCCGCCACGGCCGCGGGGACCGACCCGCCCGCCACGTCGTTGCCTGCTGGGCCGAGCTGCGTTGGCGGCCCATTCTGAACCCGAAGCGGGACGAAAACCTCGCCGCGGTCCGACATCTCTCGCATCGCCGTCCGCCGCCAGGTCTGTAGCAGGCCGCGATTAACCCCGGACCGGCGCGCCAAGTCCGAGATGTTCATCCCAGGACGGAAGCTCTCGGTCACCAGTGCCGCTTTCTCCGATGCGGTCCAACGCCTTCGGCGCGCAACGCCGGTGATCAGCTCAATGCGGCGATACTCACCGCCATCGTGCCTGTGCTGATGCATGGCACTATCATTGGCATTAACCATCCCATCACCTGCAAGTCCCAACCGAAGCCCGCACACTGCAAGGTTATGCGGCCGAGCCGCGAGGTGGCGCACTCGCACCGGTTACGAGCGTGCCGAGCGCGCGGCAGAGGAGATCGTGGCTGCAGGCGGCAGAGCCTTGGTGGTGTTGGGCGACCTGACGCGCGACGACGAGGTGAAGCGGATAGCCGAGGAGGCTGAACGCCTGCTTGGCGGCGTGGACATCCTGGTGAACAATGCCGGCGGGTCCGGCGAGAAGCAGATTTGGGAGGAAACCCCGGCAGCCGATTGGGCTGCGGCCTATGACCGGAACGTCCTTGCAGCGGTCCGCATCACCGATCGCCTGCTGCCCAAGATGCGGGCCGCCAGGTGGGGCCGGTGGTGAACGTGTCGAGCGTGGCTGGCCTGATGCCGGCGGCGACTGGCCCCGACTACTCGGCGTGCAAGGCGGCCTTGAACAACCTGACGGTGTCGCTGGCCAAGGCCGCCGCCAGCGACGGAGTGACGGTGAACGCCGTCTCGCCCGGAACGATATTGACGCCGAAGCTGGAAGCGGCCTTCCGCAAGATGGCCGACGCGAACGGCTGGGCAGATAGCAAGGCCGCCTGGCCTGCGGTCGAGCGGGCGGTGCTGCCGCATGTCGTTCAAGTGCCGCTCGGCAAAGTCGGGAGCACGGACGACATCGCTCATGCCGTTGCGTTTCTGTGCAGCCCGTTGGCCGGCTACATCACTGGCGTCAACCTTCGGGTCGATGGCGGGGTGCTGCCAACCTTGTGAGCATGGCGTGCCACCCAGCGCCAGGTGGATTTCTCAACAGCCCCTGCGATTCTCCTTATGTCGATGCGTCTCAAGCCTGCGTCGAACTGCAGTTAGGACCTTATCGCAAATATCCGCACGGATGCTGCCAGTGGGCCAAGATGGTTGCAGGCAGGACCAATTCCTGAACGGCAAAGGCGACGGCCGCGCCATGGTTGCCGCCCGAGGCCGCGACCACGCCCCCCCCCCCGGCACCTCGCGCAACAGCAAAGTGGCGAAGGCGCCCCGCGCCCTTAACGAGCCGGAGTGCTGCATGTGCTCCAGCTTGACAGCAGCGGACCCGGCGTCAGGCCGAACTCAGCCGCGTCCGTCTTGATCACGGGTGTCCGCCGTACATAGGGCCGGATAAGGCTCTCGGTCTCGGAGATGCTGTCCCGAGTGACCGTGACGTCGTTAGGCAGTCCAGTAGCTCCTCTTGCTCGCATTCGACTCTTATTGGCCCTCAAATCGTTGCAGGCACGCAGACCATCACTCCCACCACATCGGGACGATCGACACGACGAGCAGGAGACCTAGCATGGCGTTAAGGACGCGCCATTGCCGCTCCGTTCGCAGCAGCCGAGCAAGCAACAGGCCCGCCAGGCACCAAAGTGATAGCGATACGGCGGCCGCGAGGCCGAAGGCCAAACCGAGCAGCACAGCAAGCTGAAGCGGTCCGCTGGCCAGCGCGTCGAACGAGGCTGCGGCGCCGAGCGCCATGGCCCAGCCTTTCGGGTTGAGCCACAGGAGGAAAGCCCCGCCGAGAAGGGTCGTTGGCGTTCCGAGTTTCGATCCTAGGTTGGGAGATCCGCTCCTCGCGATCTTCAAGGCCAGCCACAGCAGGTAAGCCGACCCAGACAGCCTCATGGCCGTCTGCAACGAAGGCGCCGCTAACAGGAGGCCGGCCAGCCCAGCCGCAGCCGCAGCCGCCAGCGAGGCCAAGCCGATGGCGATACCCAACATCAAAGGGATTGAGCGCCGGAAGCCGAACTGCGCGCCCGATGCCGTCGCCAGCGACGTCGCACCGCCCGGCGTGATGGTCGAGACGATTACGAATAAGACGAGAGGCAGGATCGTGTCAGGCGCCATAATGCCACTGCTCTCCATGAGGACAGAGCACGCTAGGTCCCCGTTCTGGTCCGGTGAAGCTAATGTTCGCCATGCTAAGGGGCCAGCCGAAGATAATCGAATCCATTCCGACGAGATATTGGAGTCGATCCAGTGCCTTACAGCCAGTCGTCTGAGCGTTTAACTTCGGATGGGCCCTAAGTATTAGCGACTATGATGTCAGAAATGCCCCGCAACCTGGATACCGGCCTCGTCCGCACCTTCGTAGCTGTTGCCGAGATGGCCAGCATGACGATTGCGGCGAACGCCCTCCACCTCACTCAAGGCTCGGTCAGCCAACAGATCAAGCGACTGGAGGCGGCGCTCGGGTGCAGTCTGTTCAAGCGCGACCGGCGCGGCCTTCGACTGACACCGCCCGGCGAGCGCCTGTTTGGTCAAGCCAAGAGGTTGCTGAGCCTGAACGACGGTATCTGGGCCGAGATGACTGCGAATGCCGTTGAGGGCCGGGTGAGGCTCGGCGTGCCTCCTGACCTGGTGAGCACGCGTTTGGCGCCAGTGTTGAAGGCATATGTGGAAGCCTTCCCACGCGTGGAGGTCTCCCTGGTCTGTGGGTCGTCGCCGGAGTTAGCTGACGCACTTGCAACAGGGCAGATTGACCTTGCCATAATGGAGGAGCCGGTCGCGTCGTCTACGGGCGAGTGCCTCAGCGTCGAGCGACTCGTGTGGGCCGGGGCCAAAGCCGGGGCAGCGCACCTGAAGCGACCTTTGCCGATCTCCATGGTGGCCAATACCTGCGCGTTCCGCCCCGTCGTGTTGACGGCCTTGCACGAGCACGGCCTGACGTGGCGGACGGTGTTCGAGAACGGTGGCATCGAGGCGACGGCGGCGACCGTGCGAGCGGACCTTGCAGTCACTGCCTGCCTGGCGTCCACGGTTCCTCCCGACCTAGATATTCTGTCTGCCGGGTCTGGCTTGCCGGAGCTGCCGAGCTTCGCCATTGCTCTTCTCCTGCCAAGCCATGGTGCCGGGACGGCGACCACGGGGTTGGCTCATCACGTCCGGGACGGACTGGGGCGGCATCTTCATGCAGCCTGACTCCGCTGCTTAGAGACCGAACCTGCGCATGCCTTGATGATGGTGAGAACCGATGAGCCGGTGTGAGCATGGAGGCACTTGATTTGAGCAGGGTTGCGATCTTGTGATCAGCTAATCTGAGTAAGATCCAGCGCAGTTCAGGCCGTCGAGATTGAAGAGCCTATATCGAGGATCTGGCGTGGATCGAGCTCCTAGAGCGAGACAACGTCGCCGCCATCGCGGGCTGGACTCGCGAGGGACCATCAGTTGGCTGTCTATTGAGCCTCCAAGGGCGCCGTCATCGCTATGACGAAAGCGCTCGCGCTCGAGTCCGGCGAGGAGGTCCGGTTGATCGCCATCTGCCCAGGCCAGATCGACACACGAATGATGGCCCGCATGAAGGAATACGAGTTTTGGCGGTGGCAACTTGAGTAGCACATTCCCGCGTGACGCTTCGGCCGGCCGGAGGAAGTCGCGAATTCGGTGAGATGGCTACTCTCGGAGCGGTCGACCTACGTCAACGGTGCCGTCTTTGGAGTGGACGGCGGAGAATCTGCGAGCCTGCGGACGCCCCGTCTGCCGTGAGGCCTCGCGGCTAGGATGGCTGAAGTTTGCGCGGATCTGTCATTTCAAAGGCGTAGTCAGGTTGGCGGTGCCGGTCGGCCGACCGGATGCCCAAACAGCGCCACACGCCGGTCGTGGCCATGGCTCCCGCAATGACGTCATGTTCGTTCAGTGGCCACTACCAGTCCTCGGCAGCGACGATCTCCTCGGCGAAAGCGCGATAGGTCCGCAACGGGCGTCCGAGCATTCCCACCAGCCGCTCGGCAACGCCCGGCTTGCCGAGCACACCGTCCCGCACAATTCCACGGAAGATCATCGCCAGACTGTATGCGTCCGACGACGGCATCACCATGCGGAACTCCTTCTGCACCGCTTCCAGATTGTCCCCGGCGTATGTGATCTGTTTGCCGAGGACGTCCGACCACAGGCGGACGATGCTCTCTCCGGTAAACGCTTCCGGTCCGACGAGCTCGATCGTCTCCATTGGCAGCGGGTTGCCGAACCGCTCACGCCTTAGCACTTCGAGTGCCGCGACTTCGGCGACGTCGCGACCATCGATCATTGTGAGGCCAACCGTACCGACCGGCGTCGCGTAGGTTTGGTGGAACGTGAGAGCGTCCTTCTGCATGATGTCGTTCTGGAATAGAGCGTTCGGCCGGAGGATCGTGGCCGAGAGGCCCCGACGCGCAATCGTTTCCTCGGCTGCCAACTTGGCGGCCGCACGCGGCGAATCGGCAAAGCGATCGGCGCCGATCATCGAGAGATAGACGATGCCCTTAATTCCAGCTTCCTCGCACAGTGCGAGGGTCAGCAGCGCTCTAGTGAGTTCATCCGCCACGGCCGGATGCAATACGAAGACGGTGCTGACCGACCGCAATTGGTCGCGCATAAAGTCGACATCGAGCACATCGCCGGTCACTAGTGGATAACACCTGACGGAAGAGTCCCCGACGGGATTCCCTGTGGAGCAGCGCCGTGCGAGTCTGCGGAATGCTCACCGGTATCTCCATCAGCGTCAGCCCGTCCGACCGCGCCCGCCTCACCGAGATCGCAGCGGATCGAAACAGCCCACAGAAGCACGTCTGGCGCGCGCAGATCGTGCTGCTTTCTGCCGATGGTTTCGGCACCAACGAGATCATGCGCGTCACTGGCACGTCCAAGACTTGCGTCTGGCGCTGGCAGCAGCGCTTCATGGAGGCGGGCACGGACGGGTTGCTGGTCGACAAGACCCGCCCTTCGCGCATCCCGCTGCTGGATGCGGCGGTGGTCGAGCGTGCGGTGGCCCTGACCCTGACCGAGCCGCCGGGCGAAACCACGCACTGGACAGCCGCCGCCGTGGCTGCGGTCTGCTCGATCAGCGTCAGCTCGGTGCACCGGATCTGGCGCAGCCATGGCCTGCGGCCACATCAGATCCGGCAATTTAAGCTGTCCAACGATCCTCAGTTCGCTGCCAAGGTTCGCGACATCGTCGGCCTCTACGTCAATCCGCCCGAGCACGCCGTCGTGCTGTCGGTGGATGAGAAGAGCCAAATCCAGGCCCTCGATCGCACCCAACCCGGCCTGCCGCTGAAGAAGGGGCGCTGCGGCACCATGACCCACGACTATAAGAGGAACGGCACGACCACGCTGTTCGCCGCCTTCAATGTGCTCGAAGGCAGCGTCATCGGCCGGTGCATGCAGCGGCACACCCACCAGGAGTTCATCCGCTTCCTCAACGCCATCGAGAACCAGGTTCCGGCCAACAAGCAGGTCCACGTCGTGCTCGATAACTATGCGACCCACAAGCATCCCAAGGTCGTCGAATGGCTTGGACGCCACGAGCGGTTCACCTTCCACTTCACACCGACCTCGGCATCCTGGATCAACGCCGTCGAGGGGTTCTTCGCCAAGCTGACCAACCGCAGGCTCAAACGCGGCGTGTTCCACTCCATCGTTGCCCTACAAGCCGCCATCAATCGCTTCGTCAAAGAGGCCAATCAGAACCCGAAGCCCTTCCGCTGGACCAAGGACCCGGACGAGATCATTGCCGCTGTCCGTCGAGGGCACCAAGCGTTAGATTCGCACCACTAGCTCGACACCGGCGGGCATGCCACCCGGCCGAAGCTTCGTCCCCAGCGCGCGCACCTGGGCGCCGCGCCGGGCCAGTTCCTCGACGACGAGGGAGCCAATCTGTCCCGTTCCGCCGATTGCCAGAATTGTCATGCGATCGCTCCGTCTGCTGTTCTTCGCCATATATCGGGCGGCCTGGCAGCGGATCGAAGATATCGATATGGGATACTGCGTCTCATTGATGGACCGGCGATGGATTTGCACGCGCTTGCCGATTTCGACCTTGTCGCGACCCATGGCGGCTTTAGCCAAGCCAGCCGCATCGCCGGCCGGCCCAAGGCGACCCTGGCACGACGGGTTGGCGCGCTGGAGACAACGCTCGGCGTCCGTTTGCTCGAGCGCAGTTCGCGCGGCCTGCAGCTCACGGAGGCGGGGGTGCGCCTGCAAGCGCGGGTCGGGCCCCTGCTGGCCGAATTGGCGCAGGCGGGGGAGGGTGTCGGCACCGAGGGTCCACCCCGCGGCCGACTGCGTGTCAGCGCGCCGACCCTGCTGTCCGACAATACTCTCGGGCCGATCGCAGTCTCATTCGCGCGTGCCTACCCGGAAGTCTCGCTGGAGATCAAGTCGTGCTTCGGCTGTCATCGCTTCCCATGCAGCGTGCGGCTGTTCTTGTCGGGGGCGGAGCGGCGCTGCTGCCGCGCTCGCTGGTTGGCCAGGACGTTTCGGCCGGGCGGCTGGTCCGTTGGGGCGTGGAAAGTGGAGCGCCGCCCGAGCTTTGGGCGCTGCACACATCGCGGCGGCTGGTCGATCCGAAGGTGGCAGCGTTCGTGCAGCACCTAACCGCAGCACTCTCCGGGCGGACACTCGAGGGCGTACTGCCGAGCTGACGATTGCCTTCAGCAGGATGGATCGGTGTCTGTTTCCTGCTTGTCACTTCAGCGCACGATCACGTCCGTCAAGCTGGTGTAAAAATGCGATGTCGTTTGAGGCGGCCTTTGATCAAGTGGCTACCGTTGCGCGCCCCCTTCTATTTCTTCAGCTGCAAGATGCTGTTGGCGAGCACCTCGCGTATCGATTGGGGGCGCCGTCCCAGAAGTCGTTCCAGGCTGGGATCGACCGTCGCGAACTCGCCCTGGCGGCTCGCGATATAGAGCCCAAGCGCTGCGGCGGCCGCCGAAGAACTCGCGCCCCGCGCTGCCATGCGTTCGGCGATCGCCTCATCGGGTATCAGCTCGCGTCGAACGTCGGCACCGGTGAGGTCGCCGGCCAGGCGCGCCAGGTCGGCGAGATCCAGTGCTTCGGAACCAGTCAGCGGCGCCGTCGGGCCATCCGGCGCGTCGTCACCGGCCAGAAGCCTTGCGTCGGCTTCGGCGAGGTCCGCATGGGTAGTCCACGCGACCTTGCCATCGGCGGGTGCCACCACCTTGCCCGTCTTCTGCCAATCGCCCATGAGCATCGGCGCGCTCTCGGCATAGAAGCCGTGGCGAAGCGCGGTCCACGGCACGCCCGCCTCGGCTAGCATGGCTTCGGTGGCTGCATGATCGCGTGCCGGTGGGAATGCCGACCCCGGGTCGGCGGCGGCATGGCTGGTGTAGAATATTCGTCGTACGCCTGCATGGCGCGCGGCGTCGATCGCGTTACGATGCTGTGCCAGGGGATCGCCCCCGGTCGCGGCGGCATTGGACGACACGATCAGCACGCGTGTCGCCCCGTCAAACGCTTGGGTGAGGCTCGCCTGATCCGCGAAATTGCCCGCACGCACGCGCACACCACGAGCTAAAAGATCACCCGCCTTGCCCGGATCGCGCACACTGACGCCCACACGTTCGGCCGGCACAAGGTTCAGCAGATTCTGAACAATGGCCTGACCAAGCTGACCGCTTGCACCCGTGACGATTAGCATGATCTGGCCTTGAAGTGTTTCTGTTACGGTCAATCCTTTACCGTCGACATTTGCGAGGGGCAACCGGTGATAGCAAAGCGATGTTGGCGATGTTACCCAAGGTCTTGCTCGACTCTAATGCCGCGCTATTACCGGATACAAGTCAGCGCATCCTGACTGCATCGCCGGGACAGTCACGGGGGCTGGCGTGGACGCACTCACCACCCGTGCTGTCGCAGCAGCGGCCGGCTGCCAGGCTCCGACGATCTATCGGTTGTTCGGTGACGAGCAGGGCAGCGCAGACCTTGCACAAGCCGCCGCTTGATGATGTGCTGGGAGTAGCCCGCGCGATCCGACGAGCAAACGGCAGCTGTCGCTTCCGCCAAGAGAACTGAAATGCGACACCTCGGTTGTCGCCGGCCAGACAGCCAAATTAACGTTGCACACGCCGTGCCGGCAAGGCGCAGGGTGCTATCGCAAGGCACCCATCGGACACTCTTGCATGAGCTGCGGAGATGCTCCCTCGTTCAGCCCTGTAGGGCTTGTCCCTGATATGGCTGATCGTAGCTTGCGCTCCGGCCTACCTATTGCCTTGCAGAATGACGGATCTAGATTTGGCTCACTGTAGGCGGTTGGTGCGCCCAATCCAGCAGCAGGGCCAAGTAGGTCGCGACCCCTGCATGCCGCGGTGCCAGGCTTTGATAGGGGGTATGGACTGCGCCGCGGGCGGCGGCGGCAAGAGCAGCGTCAGGAATGCGCAGCTCAGCGAATGTGGCGGGCAGCCCGATTTCGCGGTTGAATCTGTCCAAGGCGCCGGGGAGGTCCACCGACGGTGACAGGCCTAGCGCTTCGGCCAGCTTTGCTGCCTTGCCAACCAGGGCCGTGCCGCTCCAGGCGAGCACAAGGGGCAACAGCAAGCCGACCAGCGTCCCGTGGTGAAGCCGCGGCTCCTCAAGCGAAAGAGCGAATGCGTGCGCAAGGCCAAGCCCCTTCGGCATGGACAGGCCGCCCAGCAGTGCCCCCAGCATCACCTGCTCTCGAGCATCGACGTCACGGCCGTCTGCGACCGACCGGGGCAGATTGCGCCAGATCCGGGCTGCTCCGTCCAGCGCGAGCAAGTCGATGAGCGGGTTGGGCGCTGTCGAAAAGAATGCCTCGATGCAATGGGTTAGCGCGTCCACGCGTAACCGGGGCAGAAGTCCGGGGTTGGCCTCGATTTAGGGCTTGGTGCGACGCGGCGGCGTACGATTCGCTTGCCGCATGTCAACGTCTCGCGACCTGCCGAACCTATCGCGCCCTGATCTGGAG
>JAABUL010005606.1_pt1 | contig 15415 bp, 14 predicted proteins | sample 5559151 | NCBI WGS metagenome assembly JAABUL01 (sample SAMN10711876, study PRJNA513368) | rock metagenome | isolation source: Antarctica rocks | place: Antarctica: Victoria Land, Pudding Butte sud | reverse complement strand
GTGGGGATGGGAAGAGGGAAAGCAGGCTGAAAGGAGTGTGGAGCGAGAGGGTGAGAGCGAAGAATACCTTTGGTTGCCTTGGCTTTCTTGCCGTTCATGCTGAACTCGCCGTTGCTGGTGAAGAGCGAGGCGTAGTCGTCGTTAGCACCGCCGCTGTTGATGATTTCGTGGTATTCCTCAAGGAAAGTCCTTGACCGCATGGTCGGTGATGGAAGCTGGAAGGTTGGGAAGCGAGAAGCCCATGTTGGTGGATCTGATGTACAGATGATGATGTGCGAGTGGGGGATCAGGAGTGGGATCCTGGACAGTGGAACAGAGTCAAAGGCACGGCTGAGCCAGGAGTTAGAGAAGACTCTGAGCTCATCACTTGTGACATGACGCTGAAATTCCCTATCCCCGCTGCTCGACTGTCTCTCCGGGCCGATGTGGTGCGGTGCGGATTGTTGATGCGAATGTCTCCGAAGTAGTGGTTCCTGATGCGACAAGCCGTCCTTGGGGGCCGCGTTAGTAGTTACATCCCACATGCAAGACTTGCCCCACAGTATATGCTAGCAAATAGACTCTGGACAAGAAAAGAAAGGAAGACAGTTGCACGACTCGCTATTTGCATCGATTGATTTGCTGGCAGGTATGGGCGCCCTGCGGGCTCAACACTCAGCGATATAGTACATGATGTGGTAGAAACTATAGGGCCGATCAATCTTAGGCTTTGTGCAGTAGCGAACCACGTTGTGAGCTATAACTCAGTAGCTACATTGATGTCTACGTTCGGTTATCTCGTGATCATCGTGTGCTTGAGATAGGACTAGTTCAAATGCCACCGATGACAGCTTATATGAACGAAGTGATGCTCACATTGACTGACGGTTTAGATGTCATCTCGCGATAGACCGGCTTTCTTCAAAACAGTGAGGGAGTCTCGCGCGTTATAGAATCGGGAACCAGAACCGCAGATTGTTAAAGATCAATGTGAGGAGAAGAAATCATAAGCTCGGAGTAGCTTATGTTCGCCTGGTCGGAAATGGAATCGGAGAACGGGAGGTCGGATATCAGGAGACTATGTACAGTTTAATGACTGCCATACAAAGACATTGAAGGAGAAGCCTTGAAAGAAAGAACAGTTCGAAGCTCACCAAATGAGATTCAAAATTGCGTTGACATGCCTTCATTCACCATATGACCATAGCGGAGTACCGCCACGTAACCTACATGTTCCTGATTGCATTTCTTCGTAAAGCTACCGCATTGTGTCGTCGTTCTTCATATCCGGCATCAGGTCCCGTGTGTCCTTCTTTCCAGCAAAGATTGCAATAGAGATCGCCCGCACAACCCAGACAACGAACGGTCGCATCTGCGAGGCAAATAATGCACCAGGAGTCGATTTCAGCATCTGTGAATTTGGGAGCTGTTCTTGATACAAAAGGCCTAGGCGCAGTTGTAGGGGCTGATGGAAACAAATTTTCCTCTGAAGGCGGTTTGGGAGGAGGGACGTGAGTTGGGGCAGAGGGGAAGAGTGGAGTCGCTTCTCCCGCATCATGACCTCCCTGATCCATGTCGACATTCGCTTCTGGAGACTTATCATTTGGCGCTTGACCGTCGTTCTCGCCGAGTACCACGTACTCCTTCTCCATAGCTACTTCGTCCAGTATCCGCTGTAGGGATGACACAGCTTCTGTATCTTCATCTACTTCAGGCCTCTCTCCTTCTGATCCATTCTGAGGCAGGAATCCGGCGGAGCTACGGCGTCTCTCGTTCTTCACTTCCCCATTGGAATTCGCTTTTGTTGATGTATCTCTATCCGACGGTAAAGCGCGCTTTGCTTCTACCAACAGGTCCTCTGCGTCCAAAAGATCGCTATAGTCTATCCGGTAGTGCTCTTCTTCCGTATTGAGTTCTGCGAGAAGCTCCTCTAGCGTTGGAGAAGGCGGACGAGCTTCATCATCTTGATAAAATACCTCCGTCGGCGGTAGTGGTGTACTACCCAACCGCGGGGATCGATTGTCACTGAGCTGTCGAAATCGTCCAGTGAGATCTGCTTTTCGAACCTTAGAGTCTACCGGATGACTGAACACGAGTGTCAGTCTTTGCTCATCAAGGACAACAGAGCGTGGGAAAAGTGTGGCACCATACCTAGAGGGTTCCAAGCTCACGCTTGACTCTTTGAGAGCGTTCAGTCTGGTGAGTAAGGCATTATCTTGATCTGAGGGGTCTGTGTCCATGACTGATCCATGCTTTGCATAAACAGCGTTCTCTGCATGGGATGTGGAGAGGGTGGAGGCAAGCAATGTACTGTGAGCATTAAAGCCTAGCTTGCCCAGGCTCAGACGAAGCATGAAAGACCATCATGAGTGACGCCTGCCAAGCAGTCTTGGCACTCGAGATGACTGCGGATCCAACTCCCGTTGATGAAACCAAGGAACTGCCCCACCCTAGCTTCGGGGGTGTCGTCAACTTCTTACTAGAACTCTTCTACCCTCCAGCTGTTGTCTTCCCCTCAGCATCTTCTCTCCTTTCCACGGCTACTGGGCAGTCATGGCTCTCATTCAGTCGACTCTTATCTGGGTTGTCTATGCCGTTGTCCTGGTCCTTCTCTTTGCTGTTGCTTCCATCTTCATCTACCTATACCAAGCTCCCCGCGAGAGATCCTACACAGTCACCATCGTATGTATACTGACATTGACCTCGCTACTGGCAACAGTGCTGCTCCTCCCAGTCGATGTCGCCCTTGTTTCCTCTACAACCTCGTCAAAGCTAGGTCGACGAAAGGACTGGGCGAGCCAAGACCGAGTTGACAATATCATTTTGACCTTGAAGATTGTCTACTACAGTCTGTACTCGCTCGATGCTCTTCTCTGTCTCTTGGTGGTTCCCTTCACCTACTTCTGGTATGAAGAATATGATGAGCTTGCCACCGAAGAGGGCAATCAAACAGTCATTTCGAGGCTATGGGGAGCTTTCAAGTATACGATAGCATTCATCTTTCTTGTCGTCATCATCTTCCTTGTTGGCTTCTTCGTCCCAGCCGCGAAAGATCGCGAAGGTGCGCATTACGATTACGGTTACTTCAAGGATCTGCTGAGGGAGAACCGTACGTATCATCGTCTTCCTTGACCTACGAGTCTACTGACGTTCCTATAGACAGCGAACGTGCCTTGACATTTGCTATCGGGCTGCTCATCACTATTGGCACTTTTATATACGTGCTCTATACTGGCCCTGGGCTGGCTCTACTGCCCGTGGCCATGATTAAGCAGGCCCCCTCGATATCTGCACCGACACTAAGCGCCAATACCGCCTCCGCCTTGGAAGAAAATCGTGAAAGACAACGCCAGCTAGAAGGAAGAAATGAAGGCCGAGATGGAGGGTTACCACCCAAGGATCGCAGAGAGCTTGATGCACTCGTTCGGGAAGAGCGGACTTTGGTTCGCCGTGAACGGCTCGCAGCAGAGGCCACTGGTGAGGGTCACAATTGGCTTGTCAAAGCCTGGATCAAAATCGAGGCAGTCTTCCGTCCACTCAAGCTACTTGGTGGGCTTTTCCTGATGCTTGTCGCTATCTTCGTCTGGGTCTCAATGCTCCTCACTGGAATCGATAAGGCAAAGAACTCCATCTGCAAGACCCACTGCGGCTACGTACTCGGGCACGTTCAGATATTCAATCCTCTGAATTGGATATTCGTCATGTCGGCTAAGGTCTTCCCGATTGACTACGTCCTTTTCCTGCTTTTGGTCCTTTTCTTTTTCTCAAGCTCTGTCGTGGGCATCGCTACAATCGGTATCCGCTTCCTGTGGCTCCGTATCTTCCAGATAAGGAAGGGACATACCTCGCCGCAAGCGTTACTTATGGCGACAGTGATGCTGACACTCATGGCTCTCGCCATCAATTATGCGGTTGCCATGATGGTAGCACCACAATACGCCCACTGGGGCTCCCAGACATACTGCAATCGTCCTATTCGAAATCCTGGAGAACAGCCCGATTGCACAGATCACAAGAATGCAATCCGGCCCTGTACGGAGATGTCGCACACTGATGCTGCGCGTGCAGTGTGTACACCGAGCGTCATTAGCACGTTCCTCGACAGAATCAGTGTCAACTTCTCCTTCTTTGGCGTGGTGGACTTCTGGGCCCAATTCGCGTTTCTAGGTGCGTACAGCCATACATACACAAATCTCTCGTCTAGTCTACTGACACCTTTTCAGGCGTGTACCTAGTGGTCTTCCTTCTAACGCTTTTCCGGACTCCACACATGGATTCGTACCAGCTCGAGCAGGACGCAGAAGAGGACGAGGAAGAAGGTTTGCTTGCAAGTACTGGGAGACGCTTTGGTGCCACTTGGCAAGACATCACCGGCAGAGCTAAGAAGCGATCATCAGGCACTGGTCCTCGGCTCGTCGACAATGAGGATGAAGACCGTATGCCTGCGGTTCAGTAAAAATATTGCACTTTCAATTGTGCTGGCGCAATTCGGCGCTATAGGCTTGTAGTATACTTTAGGGTAGGCAGCATGAATCTTATGATGATATAGCATCAAGCATGGAGGCAAGCTCATTGAGAATCGCGTTTACTTCCATTGGCCATGTCTGGATCCGAAAGCAGATTGTAAAGTAAAGCAAGCTTGCCGTTGACGAAGTATGCTAACCTCTGTTTGAATACCTTACTTTAACAAAGTCATAGATCGGGTTAGGCAGATACCTTAGGCTACCTACCAACCTATCTTGATGGTCTTGCACCCGGTATCAGGCTTAGGAACGAGTCGAAATAGGCAGGGCCAGGCCCCTCACGCCACCCATGATGGATGAGAATCAATCTCGTATGAGCTGCTGATACATCTCTAAGAACGGCACTCGTGGTCCGTCGCGTCGTTGGAGTCAGCTAGACTCATTGATTGACCCTTCACCAATGGGAAAGCTCCGATTGATCATAGGCTTTCGCATACCAGATGTGAAGAAGCCACCTGTCCAACGACTTGGATTCGAATCCCGAAAAGAGCGTCTTCCGGGACACGTCCACGGCTGGATCATGGGAAGGTTACCTCAACTACGGAGGCTCCACGACCCAGCCTCGTTTGGGCAATGACTGCGTTTCCATCTCCATTTTCGTCCCAGGGGCCTTTTACGATCGATCTGGTTCTTGGGCTGGGTTGAAACAAGACCGAAGCACGATGAGTGACAAGGACTGCGTTTCTGTGACTGGATAATTCTCCCGAGCACTTGGGAGTCGTTGTTTTCAGCCAGATTGGATCGAATTGGACTTCTGACACTCTGAAATGGGTTCGGCAACCATGGGGTACCGAGTTCAAGGCCCTTAATGCTTCGACTGGCTGAAACCCGACCGAATATAGGACCAGGTACGGGTAAGTAGGCCAACTGGCGATATCTTGGGTTTCTTTGCAACTATCGCTCTACCGTCAGTATCTCTCACCAAGGGAACTCTTCGGGGAACCGAGGGTCGAAATGAGAGTTCAGCTTTCGATGCGTGTATTCACAAGCCATCAGGCGTCATCATGAACGAATCCCCCAAGGCCTGATCTTGCTTTGAAACCAGCTTGGTGGGCGTTTGGATACTAAGGTCGAGGGCGATATGGCTTGCTTCCGTTTCTGTCAGTAGCTCCTTGATACCTGGAGGATGGATGTCTCCTCGCTCATCGAGGATAAGATCGTGAGGGCTTAGGATGGCAAGGGCCTTGATAATGCCGCTGCGGGTTTGTGTCGCGTGGCCTCCATACTGACGCCGTTGAGTATGTTCTCTATGGACAGCGTAAGATCAATGTCGATATCTGTGGCTTGTTGCGAGAAGCTCTCTTTGCGCGTCCAAGTATGGCTTTTGGGACCCGACATCCGATCGCCAAGAGCTGCTACCGTAAAGTCACATTGAGGCCTTCTCCTCTCGGGTTCCTTCTCCTCTCGGGTTGGTTAATGCTGGCTTGCCATAGGCCTTCATAGTAAAATCAAAAAGGGGCTTATCTGCTGTTCGGGTTAGAACATGATGCATGGGTGGCACAGAAGATGCATGAATGTACTTACGTCCAAATGAGATTGCTCAATTGTTCGCCAGTCCGTATATCACGCCTTTATGACAGATTCTGGAACACAGATATTTCCAGGGCGCTGCCGTCAAAAGGATCTGCCTCGACTGAGCCTAATATAGCCGAGCGTGGAGCCGAGCCTTACTTTCGTCAGCAATTATGAAAGCGCGCAACAAGACCGATGCTCGTGCAGAGCTTAGCGACCCGAATCGACGATGATAGCGTAGTGCGAAGATGGTAGCAAGCAGAATCGGAAAGATGCACTCTAACCTTGCATACTCCAGTTAGTAAGAGCTCCTGTATGGGCGGGAGCTGACTACTTCGCTTACCTCTACCTGGCGATATTGGACCTACAAGGGCTCGCTAAGTCATCAGACAATCGAAGCTCATAGAGGGGCAGTCTGGCGTGTTGGCCTATTCATAGAAGACGATCGCCATGACCTTTTTAGATTCAAGGTCCAACCAGTAAACCTCATCCGAGGGCGGAACATGTCAGGCGAGAGCAGCCAAAATCGATGTTCGAGGTTGATTGCTTTCGAAAACAGAGTCTTCGTACGCATATTGGGGATGCTTTTGTACTTCTGGTGGGGAAGGGCTTGGTATCCGGTTCAACAATGCCGATCCACCATTTAGAAGGTTGTCATGGTTCAGAGACGACAAGTTCGATTCATCCGCAGAATCAATATTATGACCAGAAGGACCACTTGATGATGGAAGAGAAATTGATCCTGCAATCAACGTCTTTGAAGCCTGAGAAGACCCTTCGATAGCTGGCGAGGTTGCCATGTTTGTTAGTCTGTGAACTGATCGCGAGTTGAGGTAATCGCTCGCAATGGCCGATCCCACCGCTTGAAGCAAGTCTTTCGTTTCTTGTTCTTCGAGATACAGCCCCGTCCTCTCACGGATCTGGCCCAGAGCTTTATGATCATCCAATTTGATGTTTGACACTCCATGACCAGCGTCGAACCGCTCGTACAAGCAGTGGCTATCCCCTAACCCATTGAACTGTTGCATAATTGCTGCTTGTGCTTCTGAATTCACCGCAATTTCTGTCAAGGTCTGTTTCAAGAATATCCCCTGCCTAATGAAGCCGGGTATGAATCGATCTCGCTTTCCAGGTTCCACTTCATTCCCTTTAGCACCAGTGCCGATGTTGGTAAATCGAACCCGTGAGCAGTCAAGGTCCCCGTGAGGTGAGTAATGTGGATGCGAAGACGCAAAACGTCGGGCCGACTTTCTAAACTCTTTGCGAACATAATGAAAGTATATGGCAAAAGACGGATTGTTGTGCTGCAACCCTCCATCCACAAAGAATCTGCTCTCGATCCTCATGACTGGGAAGAAGGTTGGTGCCGCCGAAGTCGCTCGCGCAGCGTCGTGAACTTTGCAGATGACGTTGTCTTTGCAAGACAGACTGCAAATAGGGACGGCACTACTCTTTAGCTTAGAATATTGAGAGGATGAACAATGCTCTCTGCAAATCACGGCACTGTTGATGCAACTGTCAGCGGAAGAAATTCCGTATTGAGAAGTATTTGAGCTGAAACGTGGGGTGGAGGGACTCTAAGCACCACTTCAAGGTTGGAGAGGAGAGAAGTACCAAGCTACCCTATCAGCTTCAGATCTCATCGACAGGTTCTCATCGAGTTGGCGGTCACGTAGCAAAGTCTGGATGCATTTCTGTAGACGTTTTCCCGAGTATATGGCAGGGGCGAGGCCATGGGTTATTCTGCCCCTAAAATGCTTTTTACCGAATACGGTTTTGGAAAGCTCTTCATACTTCGTAATACATTCGTCCACTGTCATGCCCATCTTCCCAAGCATAAGGGCGATCAGTCCGCCGGTGCTCGTTCCAGCCACTAGCTGAAAGACATGATGCGGATGCAGCTCGCTGAAAGCTCCACCGGGGCGTGCTAGGTTTTGGTTGATCTGAACCATCAGTGCTTGGAGAACGAGCAATGACGAGAGACCTCGAACACCGCCTCCATCTGTCGATCCATCTTAGTGCTACTAGACTATCATCACGGACAACGAGGATGAACTACCTAGAACGAGGATGTTGAGGCGCCTGGACCGGGCATTTAGGTCGTTCATGTTTGAGAATCCGTGTTAGAGGCCCAAGCCACGGCAGGATCCTGAGATTGCTGGGAGTAGTGGAAGTGGCTTGGAAAAATTAGTATCGCACGACGTCTGAACAGGTAATAGTCATAGATACCGAGTGCGACGAGTATAGTTTCCTTATCCATAAAGGCCAAAGAGCAATACGCACAAACCAGATTGTCCCCTGACGTTTTGGGTTTCGCAGTAACCAATTAACGGAGGCGAGCAGTATGTGTATAAGGAGTTGAGAGACGAGTAGGATCAATGGTTACATCCCCGAGAGGCGTTGAGCTACGCTCAACTTTACCGCCTTGAAGATTCTTTGAGCCTCCAAGTCTAGAACTGGGCTACTAATCTGCATTCTACGCAGGCGCTTCCGACAAGCATGGAATCACCTTCCATAGCCAATGAAACGAGTGCACTGGGCCCGATAGCGCGAATGATGATTATAGTCGGATCTTATCGCGAACTCCTCGACCTATGATCAAGACCGGGGAAGAGTATTCAATTCAGCATTACATAAGGGCGGCGAGCCGTGCGCCATCAGCTTCCCCTCTCGTCCATTCAGCGCCTCGTCGGAAGATGGACAACGAGCCTTGGCTCGTGGCATCTGCGGCCGTCTGCAAAGCGTGCAACACAACAATCAAGAAGGCGCATCTCCAGGAGAAAGTATATAAGAGAAAGCAATCATAATGCCGAAGAATTAGATGGAAGACCCCTACTGAAACACATACCCGTGACTTTCCAGAATCAGAGAGCTGATGATTTCAGGAGCTGATGATGCGAGTGTCTGGTGACTCGAGTATACTGCAGCCACGTATCCTATCAAAGCATGCGAGCACCCGAAGGTCATGTCAGCTCGGCATGCCTTCGACAAAGGTTGGGTCACACAGGCTTGGTTCATACATCAACTGTTGCAGCGGCTGGGACCCTAATCACTCCTTTTGCCTTTCTCTGCCCTCAGGAGTGTGGAAAGGGTGCAATGCGCCTGATATAGACGAGGCGTAGGATCGAAAATCCATCGGGAGTCATATGACTGTCCACCTTTCACTCGTATGTCGAACATGTTTGCATTCATTATAGCCTCGTGACGAGGATTTGTTGAAGGCACCAATGTTCGTGCTGCGCAGTATCGAGAGTGGTGGCGGTGGTGAAGAGCCGGGAGGGGCGCAGTCATTAAACGCACCGAGAAGCGAAAGAGGCTACCGCAAACGTGGGGCCGTGTCACTCCACCAATCATGTCATCTACTTTACAGTCATGCCCGAATTGCACACGGGGCTATGCATTGTTTGCCTGACACACACGTTTGCCTACTTGCCTGGAACGTGAATGGCAGGATCAGCTCGTTTTCAAACGCCCGGTGCATGGTGATTGTCACTTTGACGGAACTGTTGGCTCAGCCTTCTCTAGTCATAACGCAAACAGTCTCCAAATCTCGCATGGTATAAGAAAGGCAATGACCCAACGCCATCTCTTTATGGACGTTGAACGAGCTGACACCTTACTAAAAATTTCTCCAAAGACAGCGGAAACAAGCATACACTGTACATGGCCAAGTTGCCGAAGCCTACGAAGCCTTTGAAGATCCTAACCATCGATGGTGGCGGACTTCAGGGTATTTCTTCCCTCCTCATCCTTGACAAACTGCTCAACGCTATTGCCCCAAGCACCCAAGATCCAAACAGCAGACCACGACCCTGCGATGTCTTCGATGTCATTGCTGGCATCGGTCCGGGTGGCTGGCTGGCCTTGCTGCTCGGCCGTTTTCAAATGGACGTATCAGCCGCCTTAGCCGAGTGGTACAACCTGATCGACTGCATAACACCCAGATCCAAGATTGAGGAGCTTCGCATGCGCCTGGTGGAGCACAGCTACTTCCATACAGATCGCTTGGTGGAGCAGATTGATCAACTCGCCGAATTCTACGAAACCGACAAGCACTTGTTTTTCACTCCCCCAGACGGCACCCGCTGTAAACATGTGTTTGTCTCCGCGCTCAAGACCGATTCGAAGGATAGACACCTCGGGTACCATCTTTTTCGAACTTACGACTGTCCCGAAGACGTCAAAGTGCTCGAGGGGCCTCCGGACCCTCGCAAATACAAAATCTCACACGCCTTTGGCGTTACAGGAGCGGCTAAGTACTTCACCCCACCCTGGAAGGAGACCTCAGCCAAGAAGGTTAAATCAAAGTTTCTGGATGTCCAATTCCCCAGTCCCCACAACATTACCGAGCTTGCTTTGGATGAGATGTGGGGACTCTATGGCACGGATGTGGAGATCTCGGTGGTAGTCAACATCGGACCTGGGATTCCTAACGCTTCGGATTGCAAGCATATTGCCAGAAGGTTTTCCTGGGACAGGAAGGTAGCAACGACAAGCCATGCGCTACCGAAGGAACAATCTTCTAGTGTAAGAGAGGTCACCACTCTCTCCAAGAAGGGTGGGTCCCGCGACCGCAACCCGACCGACAAAGAGGTCAAATTCGATCAACAATCATCAAATCATCCAAGGGACACAGATGGGAAGACGCTCGTTGTCGCTCGTCATAAAACTTTTGGCTCCGAACACAATGTCGACATTGAAGATAAGCTCAGAAGAGACGAGAAGAATATCGAGGACGATATCAGAAGCAAACTCCGGAACATCTACAAGGAGAACACTCCGCCGTATTATCGATTGGCGCCCGACATATCAGCTCCGAGGACTGCTAAGAACGACACTTCCTTTCCCAAAGTAGCTTTCGATGCTACCACACAGTATCTCCATACTCCCCGGGTAGAAGTCGATATAGAACAGGTAGGCCGGCGTGTGCTTCTGGAGATTCCGGCGCTTGCCGGGTAACCTCTCATTGCTTGCGAAAATAACCGGGTCCAGATTAAAGACCTTAAACAGCCATTTCACTAGGCGATACATATACCTTAGATTTTTGCCCCCGTAAGCGATCGATGTGGCTTTGGGTCACGGTTGCTGGATAATCACGCTGCCTCACTCAGTACTCCGTTACGTGTGTCATGGCTATATTCAAGCCTTGCTTTCACGGTTCCTCTAGTGATACTTTGCCATGTAGCCGATGAACGCCAGAAGACTTTACTCACTTCTCTCAACGTGTTGTCCTCTGAAAGGATGGTCCGCGTCGTTTTCTTCTCGCAAGCAACTGCAGGCTCTCTCAGATGAGCCCCGAGAAAGGAGTTGAATATTGCTCGGAACATCTGGTAGCCTGCACAAGACGGGGTCTTTTAAACTTCGCCGAAGTCAACTAGCCTTCAATGACAACCGCTTGGCAAGGAACAGTTGAATTCAAACTCCTGACCGGTCAGCGTAAGGTAAATCTTCGTATGCTAGACTATTAAGTAGCCTAACAGCCTTCAGAAGATAGCCTGATAACAGCCTCCTTATTCTTGACGACCACCGCTTCAGCCGCAGAGTCTGAAGAGCTTGAAATAGATAGCAGGTAGTTTCCGTTTCTCCCTGCTACACGCACATAACTTGGTCCTAGAAAACCGTGCGTAGACTCGTGAAAGCTTGTAAGATATCCGCGTGGCCTCTCAGCGTGCCGTCCCTAAGGACAAATTGAGCCGCTCCAACGCTCCAATATTGATCAGTTGGCGCTATCGCATATGGCGAGCAACCACTCAAGTTCGAAGTGGACAACTAGACATTTTCATCTAGCGGCTGCTAGAAACCTGGGATTGTTTCAGAATAGAGAGATTGCGGAGCCTTCGGTTCCTTCCAGGGTTGCGGTCAATGCAGCTGTACAGAATGGGCATACTTATCTGTCCTATGACTCTGCGCCGCCCCTACGCACTTCTGAATCTTACTAGATGCCATCTTTAGACCTATCCTGTTGCGTTCGAACGAGGGAAGCCCTCGCACCTTACAAGAGAAGATGGATCGCTGATGGGCGGGTGTTCTTCCTAGATTCGATACGTTGAAGCCCGTGGTTTCCAGATAGCGTATCCTCCAGGTCTTCAACTGCTAAGCACTGGAATTCCTTTCCCACTTCTGACCTGAACAACGAACCTTGAACGATGAACAGTCGTTTGTGGAGGCATCATTCTGCATCTTGGTGGCGCTGGCTTAAGGTTAATCGATATTGCCCTTTTCCAGGGCTTGATTTAGGACGTTAGTAGGGCTGTCGCTTAGTTTAGGGTTGTCCTTGGATTCCTCCGCGCCGCGCGCTTATTCTTGTCGACTAAGAATCCCGAACCCGTATTCCATGCCGAAAGGTTTATAAAAGGGCAAGTCGGATCATTTCGCCTTTCAAAGCCGAAGCTGCGCTCCCTCGCTCATTTTCGACGATGCAATCATACACCGACCTTACGCCTCCAACGGCCGTCACACATTCGATCTCTGTACCCTTTTTATCGCGTTCTGCAAATAACCTGATTGTTGCGAAGACTTCTCTTTTGCAGGTCTTCTCTCTCAAGTCAATCGTTGCGAACACGATCAGTGGTATCGTCAGCGATGGCCTTTCCAGCGGGGGCCTCAATGACCCAGGTTCAGCACCTCTTACCTCCAGCGCGTTACCACGAGGGGAACGCCAGCAATCGACAAAGCTCATTTTGATTGCTCAGTATGAGCTGTCCGGTACTGTGACAGCTCTGGCTAGGGTGAGGATTCTGCGTTCAAGGTCTGGTGGGGAAGCAGTCTTGATAGCTCTGAGAGACGCGAAACTGAGCCTCGTGGAGTGGGATCCCGAGCGCTACAGCATATCCACTATTTCTATTCACTCCTACGAGCAAGAAGATATCAAACGCAGCCCGTGGGAGCCAAGTCTGAGTCAGTCAGTCAACCTTTTGAGCGTAGATCCTAGTAGTAGATGCGCGGCGCTCAAATTCGGTATGCGGCATTTAGCAATACTACCTTTCTACCAGGATGGGGACGATCTTGTCATGGACGACTATGATCCCGAAATCGACGGCGACCGACGGACCGTCAAGACCTCCGAAGGACTTTTGCAGGTTGACAAAGCGCCTTACGCTCCATCATTCGTGCTCTCATTGCTGGCCCTAGACCCAATTTTGTCCCATCCAATACATCTGTCATTCCTGTATGAGTATCGCGAGCCGACTTTTGGGATACTATCGTCGCAGAATGCTACTTCGAACGCATTGCTCCATGAGCGCCGCGATAGGCTATCTTATACTGTGTTCACCCTCGATCTTGAGCAGCGGGCCTCGACGACGCTACTCTCCGTCAACAACCTGCCATATGACCTTTTTACCGTTATCCCACTTCAATTACCTGTTGGCGGCGCTCTTCTGGTTGGTGGTAACGAGCTGATACATGTGGATCAGTCCGGAAAGACTAATGGTGTCGGTGTCAATTCGCTTGCTAAGCAAAGCACCGCATTCGCGATGCTGGACCAATCGAATCTATCTTTGAGGCTGGAGGGCTGTTTGTTCGAAAAGCTTGGCGGCGACGGTGGTGAAATGCTGATGATATTGAACACAGGGACGCTCGCTGTACTTTCTTTCAGAACCGATGGGAGATCCGTATCGGGCCTCTTTATTCGCTATGTTCAGCTGCACCATGGTGAAGATGTATGTCTTGGAACCGCGTCATGCACGTCTTTGGTCGGCCGCGGAAGAATGTTCGTAGGGAGCGAAGATAGCGATTCCGTGATTCTCGGATGGTCTCGGAAATCAGACAAGATCAAGCGGTCAGGCCTACGTGAGATTGACGCCGCTCAAGAGTCAATCGATCTGGAAGAGGAGGACTTCGAGGAAGACGAAGATGATCTGTACTCAGGTGCAAAAGCAGATAATGTACCCAAGGAAGCGTTTGTGGATCCTCTGAGTACAACAGAAAGTGAAGAATATAGATTCAGAGTCCACGATGCACTGCAGAATCTGGGGCCCATTAAAAGCATTAGCTTGAGCCGTTTAGATGAACAACAACCAGGGAGCACGGGATTCCCAATTAAGAGAGAATTAGTGACTGCAGCCGGCTGCGGTCAAAGTGGTTGTCTAGGAATATTTCAGCGCGAGATGGAGCCTCGAATAGCTCAACAATACAGAATCGAGGGTGCCACTGCTATCTGGAGCGTCTCTGCGAGGCGAACCTCCGGAGACACCAGTAGACACGATGGTGGTGATAATGTAAGCTATGACGAGTACCTAATCGTAAATACACAAGCTGAAACCGGGGATCAATCTTCCCTTCATTCAATAACATCGACTGAGCTGAAGGAAGTCCACGGCTCTGATTTTGAATCAGAAGCCGGAGCAAGCGTCGAAATAGGGACTCTCAACGGGGGAACAAGGATCGTCCAGGTGCTCCAGACAGAGGTGAAAACTTTTGACAGCGGTGAGTCATCTCTGCTTCTTATCATATCCCTCTCCCAACCTGCGATTCCATCGAGAATTCTACTACATATCTCAGCGCAAAAAAGTTGTCGTCGACGCGCGCCATCTCCCTTGGAGCTGGAGAGCTCGGGTCGAGCGAGCGAATTGATCTGTCCGTGGCTATTGCGGCGCATGATTTTTTGGTGTTATCTAATTTCCTCTTATATAGCATCAATGAAATCATTTTTCAGAGCAGACGCTGCGTGCCACATAATTTCATTGCTGCGATCGTTATCGTGATGCGTTGTATATGCGTAAGATTCGTTGCTGACGTTTAGCAGACTTCGGCCTAGCGCAGATGTTTCCTTTAACAGACGAGAATGCAGATGCGGAGCCAAGGGCCATCAGTGCAAGCTTCGCTGATCCGTACATACTGCTCTTCCGTGACAACTCTAGCGTAATGGTCTTGGGTGCAGATGAAAGTGGTGATCTTGATGAGATTGCACTTGGCGAGACTCTGCAAGAGAATCAATGGCTCTCCGGCTCGTTGTACGACGACGCAAACGATACCTTTTGTCTCGAGATCCAGGATGACGAAGAGGAAGAATTCGGGAACGTTTTGATGTTCCTTCTGAGCGTAGCCGGAGGCTTATATGTAAGTAATTTACCATGCGTCTATCGGAACCAGATCTTATATCTTGCGTGCCGATGACTGATGGTAAGCCAGGTTTATCGCCTTCCTAACTTGAGAAAGCCGGTATACGTTGCAGAAGGCTTTAGTTTCCTGCCACCCTTCCTATCGAAAGACTTCACAGTCCGCCGATCGACAGCAAGGGAAAAGCTTACCGAACTCTTGGTTGCCGACATCGGTGATATGACGAACAAATCTCCTTACTTGATCGTGAGCCAAGTCTGAAGCTTTCTCGAAATGTGATGGGCTGATAGTGTGAGGTCCGCTCCGCATACGATGACTTGATCATCTACCAACCGTACCAA
>JAABUL010005605.1_pt1 | contig 15415 bp, 26 predicted proteins | sample 5559151 | NCBI WGS metagenome assembly JAABUL01 (sample SAMN10711876, study PRJNA513368) | rock metagenome | isolation source: Antarctica rocks | place: Antarctica: Victoria Land, Pudding Butte sud | reverse complement strand
TCCCCCACGTCACCCCCGTTTGGTATAGGCAAGCGAGCGAATATGGGGCTGTGGGGGCCTGCGCTCACCTGCAGTCGTCCTTGTCGGTGATGACCTCGATGAAGCACATCCTGCGACAGGAAATCGTTTGCGTCATGCGCCTGTGAAGTCGCACACGATCTCCCAAACAGCAGCGGCACCAAACCAGTGTGCAGTCCCTCAGTGGGCCGGCTGTCGAGAGCAGCCGTGTGCGGAAGTAGTAAAAGTTCTTCCGCACTGCGTGCAACACGGCCAGCATGACATAATGCAATTTCGACATGGTACACAAGGCGCAGCGACTCACTTGTCGGCCTTCTCCATCGTCGCGGTCTCGATGGCGGCGATGAGCTCCGACTCCGTCTTGCACTGAAAACGAATAGAACCATTTCAAACTTTCAGCCATTTCCGTGTTGTGCATGCTGTCGGAAATGCAATGTACAGCAGTTCACCACGTCCCCGCTTGCAGCGAATGTTACACCGCATCGCAGGCGGCCAGCTTTAGGGGGTACGAATCAGGGACTTTTGTATTTATTGATTGTAAAAGCAAATTGCATTTGACTGTACTGAATCTGACTGTATTGAATGTAGCAGCGGCGCACCCGCGTGGACCAGGACTTGTCCAGTCCATTGTCGATGGCCTTCACCAGCGCCACATAGTCCCTGCCATAGCAACATTCACCTAAGGGTAACAGTCAAAGGACGTTGTGAACAATATCAGCGTAGAGTGACAAGACCAGGCCTTGACAACCCCAGCTCAGAGACAGGAACCTGTGTGAACAAGGAAGCGCACTGCGGGCGATGCGGTTCTGTGTGGCAATCAGTTCGACACCCACTAGGTGTGGATGACGTGGTGTGGACCGTTGCAGATTGAAAGCAAACACAAAGCTTGCTTCGAAGTAAGGACACCCACCAGTTGTGGATGACGTTGTAGGGGCCGTCGTGGATTTCCACCTCGATGGTGTATCCGCCGTTGTTGATCAGGAATATGATAGGGTTGGCGCCTGCACTTGAATCTTGAAGCAATCGCACTTTTGGCTTTGGCTTTGGACACCTCAGCCCTGGCACGTGCAGGAGCGCGGTGACGCTCTATGTTAGAACTCTGTGGTTAAAGAGGAGCGGCCTTCATGCCGGGTGTGCAGCATCTCGCACCTTCGCGCATCATCGTTGCGATGTCCTGCAGTGCAACAAGCAGGACACGAGTGAACCCAGGAAGTCACTTTGCACGATGTGCGAGTCGACATCAAATATTGCGGCATGGCGACGCATGCCCAGTATTTGTCAAAGCGACTCCCTGGACTCGCGGTGGCGTATCGGGAAGCAAGAGAGGGGAAATGGGGTTTCCAGTGGCGCACCTGGGCGGTGACCTGGAAGCTGCCGTCGCCGATGGACGCGATGACCCGCTTGCCATTGAGCGCCATGCCGATCTGCGCGACACGACGATGCGCCTTTGCAATTGATTACATCTTTCAGCGACTTGAAATGGTCATGTGTTGAACGCGCATCGCCCGCTTGCCATTGAGCGCCATGCCGATCTGTGGGACCCAACAATCGCATGATCAAAGTCGACGTATTTGCCCGCCCAGCAAGCACACATCAGTGCCCACAGGATCGCCGTTCAGGGGCCATGCCGCGCTATGGCATCGGCAGGCGTTCCGTCTCAGTTTCGTAGAGGGTCGTGTGCAGCAACGAGGTCGGGGTGATGAAAGTCATGCAGGTGCTTGTAAATCTGCCGCGGGTTTGATGCTGCTGTGGGGGTCACAAGGGGCAGTATGCACCTCAAAGATGTTCAGGCGCAGGATGCGGCAGAAAGCGCACCGAGTAGCCGAGGGTGGCGCCGACGCTCCAGCCGATGGAACCGTACTGGCACTGGAACTCGTACCTGCAAGGGAAAGGATCTCAGGACCAGGATGCAGTCACAGCAGAGGAGCTCAAGCACATGCCTATCGATGTGCATGCGAGGACGGAGGAGCAAGGGCGCAGCGATGGTTGGCGTTATGGCAGGTTGTCTGAGAATGCATGGAGTGAGGCGGCAGCACTCACGCGCAGCCGGTAGGCAGCCGAAGCTTCTGGCTGCGAGGAGACAAACGAGAAATTGATCAGTGAGCATGTGGCACGTTAGCACAGCATAGTTGTGGACTGTTGCAAGACACACAAACACTCCAAGTTGCAGATCACAAACACTTTCCAAGTTGGCAGATTGTGCCCTTACGGCTCACCAGTTGAACCAGCTGTCGCCTGTTTCGGCCAGCAACGCCGTCTTCGAGCTCAGCATGCCCTGCAGTGAAATGTGATCCTGTCAAGCAACACTCATTCGGGCATCACGGCAGCGCAGCACACGCCCGTCATTGCAGCGTCCGACCTCGAGCCCGCCGGAGACTGGCATGCAGTGTGTCGCTTCACAACTCAGTTGTTGCGGCGGCCAGCACTGAGTTGTGATCAATCTTATTTCTGTTGCTTGTCATTAACATGAGGCGTTCGTCCGAAGAGCAGATTCACACCTGGACATGCTTGTACAGCACGTTGGTCAGCAGCGGAGAGCCCTCCTCCGACGTTGGCACCACCGCCGGCGCAATGTACATGCGCTTGTAGTTCTGCATCGCCTTCTCGTTCCGCTTCAGCTTGCCTGCGACGCCAGTTCCACACCCACGCACCGTCAGGGCTGTGCGGCAGGGAGGGTTGCAGCAGCACCGTTGGCGGGAGAGCTGGCTGCTGGCAGGCTTTCATTCGTAGAATGGCAACACTGGAGACTGGACATTTCATGCAGGACAGTTTGCGGTGTTGTTGCGGCTGCATACGAAACGAAGAACCCCACAATTTGCCTGCCGAACAAGAAGGCGACATTTGCAGACCTGCCAGGGCGGTGAGGAAGTCGGACATGACGATGCAGCTGAAGATCTGTTTGCCGCCGATCGTCACTGAGTTGGCGCTCACGTTCACCATCTGCAAACAGACAGGGAGCAGGTGTCAATGCGCACGCAAAACTCACATGACAGCCATAGCGCCGCTCCGCAGCACCAGGCGCAGTCCTCCCGTGCAATCACATTTGAGGTCACTCTGCAGTCGCCGATGCTTGCTGCGAAGAATCCAAAGGCGAGCCGTGCGTGTGTGTATGCACAGCATTGAGCCAGGCGATTGGTGGCAATAGCGGACACCTCGATGCCCTTCCATGAGCACCGTCCAGTCGCCGTCGGCGCAGCGGGCGTTTTGCCGTGCGCTTCCAAAGGGTCACTTCGTTCAAGGGCGGTCGCTTTCATTCGCATTCCATTATCTATACCATGTCCAGCTCCCACCTTGGCCTCCTTCAGGAGCAGCGTCCAGCCGCAGGTGGTGTAGTCGTTGAAGGTGGGACCCGACGCCAGGTAGGCGTCCGCCGACTCCACGATCTCCGCTGCATATGCGCTGCTGACCTGGCCCCAGTAGGTGCCGATGTAGTTGGGGTGCTGCTCGTCCACCATGCCCTTGGCGTTCACCATGCTTGCCACAGGGTACCCCGCCGTGTTCATCAGCTCTGCACGCGGGACAAGTTTGTTTAAGATGGGGTTCCAGTCGACAGAGTGGTTTCGGCTTGGCGTCCACCGTCGGCTACGCCGCTGGGAGGTATGCCGGCTTCATCAGGGTTACTGCTCGCGAGATGCGCATCGCCACTTGCTGATGCACCTCCGCAGGCTGCTGTGCCGAATCTCTTTTCCAGCATGGTATTGCTATCTAGCAAGCCAGGCACCGCCCCGGACGCTGCTTTGGTCCACACTACGCACGCCAGGAGCCCGCCTGGCTTGCCCCCTGTCGGCTTTTCGGTGCGCACGTGGCCGCCCGCCACCAGCGCCTTTATAAGTCCCTGAAAGCTTTTGGCCTTTCGAAAGGTTGAAACAGTCTAGGGTACATAAGGCATTTGTGCAATTACCAGCAAAGGCGCCCATCGCCTTTTCGGTGCGCAGGTGGCCGCCCGCCACCAGCACCGGCTTGACCGCGCCGTTCAGGAACACCGCCGCTGCCTCCACCGCTGCATCAAGGCTCTTCTGGTTACTCGCCTGCGCCGAGGTCACCAGAGCGTTCCCTTCACAGCAATGGCTTTGCGGCGATCCCATGAGCGTATGGTGCATCGAAACATGAAGGTTCGAGTCAATTGTGGAATCTACAATGTGGGAGCGAAGGTGTACTCACACGCGGATAGAGGGCAAACGGCACTGGCACGGTGTCGAACGTCGGGTGCTCCAGGCCTGCTCGCACACACAGCATCAGGTGCGCAGCCGCGGACGCGGGGAAAGGCCAATAGCATGCGCAGTCAGACCAGTGCATGTACCTCAACAGGGTGTTGCATAACGGGGCATGAGCCACGCGCGCAGCTGCTTGCCTCCGGTAGAAAGCTTTCATGTCTGAATCCGATGGGGGCTATGGCACGCAGCCCCACTTACCGGCTATATTGCAGCTGATGTTGATGTACACTGGCTTGCGCTGCCGCACCGCTTGCGCAAGGGTGTGGTCAATCTGCTCGTGCGCGTCAGCGAGGCAGCTGATCTGCACCTGCACACAGGGGAGGCAGAGAACGCGTTCGGTTGGCGAGATGGGGCACTGACAGAAGGTTCAGAGACACCACTGCGCGGTCAAAGTTGTGCATGCTTCGCAGGGTTTGGCGACGCCTACCTGAGCACATGTGACCTCCTTGAAACAGCGGAACTCCTGGTGCCAGTCCGTCGAGCCGATCGTGTGGTGCAGGATGTGATTCGTGCCCAGATCGTTAGAGTTTGGCCCGCCTGCAGCAAGACAGACAAGTGTCACGCTGGCCCCAGGACACACTTGGCGCGACAAGGCATCTTTTGAGATGCTGTTGCTTACGGTGCAGTGAAGGTCATCAGGAGCTGGGCGCTCTGCCATGGAGCCCACTACTCTGCGAGCACACCTGTGATGCAGATGATGGGCAGGCTCTCGCTGTAGGCGCCCGCAATGGCATTAATCACGCTCAGGCCGCCAACCTGTTTGCATATAGATCGGAAGCAATCATTGTTGTGTCTCATGCTCCACACTGCCTGAACTAGTGCATGGGCTCCAGTGACCTCCCACTCATGCTTGCCCGGCAGGCGCTGTCACAGTGGCAGCCAAAGTGTCCGCCGCAGCTCGACACTCCTGCTGCACACAGCCGCGCCATGTGGCAGATGCGCTCACATGCCGTCACTTCACCGTGGCCTCAGCCAGCGAGGCACGACCTTGGCAATGCTCTCACCGTGAAGGTGGTGCACACGACGCCGATTCCCCGCGCCCGCGCATAGCCGTCGGCGGCATACCCCGCATTCAGCTCGTTGCAGCACCCCACAAAGCGGAGCTTCTCCTCCTTGATGAGCTGGTCCTGCAGATCAGCGTTGACGGCAGCTCCGAAAGTATGCCTCCTACCGATGTCCTGGTGTGCTTACGACAGACAATCGTGGCGCCGCTAAGCAGCGCTGAGGGCGCACATCATGCGGGACGCGAAGCCGCAGTGTACGCAATGGCAAAGCACCTAGGGTACCCACTCACCAATAATACCAGCGAAAAATCCCCAGGTACACTGCAGGGCACCAGAAGAGGGTCATGCACGGGCTGGCGGGTTTTTGGGCGCGTCTCCATCTTCCATATCGGCGGTCATGCCGGCAAGACTTGCAAGCGGAGACACAGTGCGATGGCAGCTAGTTGTTGCGGTACGCAATGTAAAGCAACATGTGCAAGTGAATGGCCGAGACCTAAATGCTTGCCAATTGCAAAATGCAAAATATGCGCCATCGAATGCAGGGCATCTCTGCTGTCTCTGTCACCCGAAAACGTGTCCGACTCCGAGCTCCACGAGCCGCATGGCCAAGTGCTGCCCGAGCGATTTCCCCATAGTGTCGAAATTCGCTGGTGTGCCCCTTTTTCTCACTCGCGAAGCCAGGATCAACGCATGCCAGCGGTATTAATCGATAGTATGCAGTTGATCAATGCAAAGGTGCAAGAAAGTAGACAGAAGGCGAGAACGTCGACAACTTACGGGATCTCACGATAAGTTTGGACAGCCTTTTGACCTAACTTCTTGGATCTGGATTAGCGCGAAAGTAGGTGTGCGGTTGGCAAGGTCCGTCAAGCGGAGCGATCTGATCGCTTAAACGTCGCTGAGGATCAGCAGCTTCGCACAGTTTAGCAACAGTTGCAGCTAGCATGGGTGCAGCCATAGGCGATCAAATTTAGCTGTAAGCACACATCGTGCCACGGCGCCAAGCACTAGTGAATGCGCCAGTGAGATAAGCACGACTGGTGGGCATGAAGGGGAAAAGCTACGTATGACAGTGTACGACGTCATCGGCAAGCCACGCAGTGATCACTCCGTCAAGTTGTTGCAGCGGCGAGTGCAACGGGCCGACAAAACGCAAAAACCAATGACAGCAACACGCCCGTGCAGGTGCCTCCTCCCTGTCAGCTCAACGTTTCCACTCAGCGGCCGCCAATTTCTGCAAGCACGTGCGCGCAGCATAATCAGTGTCCATGAAAGGTCTCTGCAGAGACAAATCCATCATGTGGACACAATCGCGGGCTGCGTTGCAAGCACATGGTGAAGTAGAAGATAAGCAGCGGTAGGAAGAGCGTCGAGACAAGAGTGACTCACGGTGGATCATGACCTGCAAGAATCACAACCAGAGCAAAATCGGAGATAACTTCATCGGCTCGCATCACTGTGCGTCTGGGCAATCCATGACGACTTTGCGAAATGCATCGACACAATTCGCAGAGATTGCGGCTGAGCTCCGGGCCTGATGTATGCATAACGCTCACTTGGATCTCGTCTTGGTCCTCCATGTCGACGTCGCCGGGCGTCTGTTCCCCCCGCAGCCGCACGCCATCAAACATGAATGCGACCGACTCCTGGTCAATGGACGACTTGTTGCAGTATGCCGCCATCAGCTTCCTGCGAGGAGACATGTTTTGCGGTGGGTATCATGGCGGCGGACTGGTGCGGTGTGGTGCATCAGCAGCAGCACCTGCAGCTGGTCAATGTGCACTCCAGAAAATGGCGCACCGCAGCGGCGTGGTCTTCTTGGCCTTGAAAAACACCACGTTGCCGTCCTGCAGAGTACCAAGTTGGTGAGAGCGATGAAGCCAGATGTTGTGTGCAAGCAGTCTCAGCCGTGGCACGCGTCACAAGCGCAGTGCGCAGAGGTTCAAGTTTGAATTGTGATGTGATTAGGCGCATGGACAGCATGCACAACAGGTTGCATCCTGAACCGAAGCTACAGTGTGTGCGCATAATCGCTTCAGATTCTCACGACGAGCCGGAAATTTTGTTTGATGCCACAGTGTCAATAATGCCGTGCTGCCTCGAAGGCCGCGCTGCTCACCTGTGCTTTGACCTTCAGGTTCAAGTGCTCCGCGTCTGGCTTCACATCCGGCTTCGTTTCCTGCTCCGCTGGCTGCGTCGCCTCCCCGTCCGACATGGTGATGTATCTCTCCTTAAAATTCTCCTCTGCTTAGTTGGCTGCGAGTGTGAGTCCTGTGCTACCGTGCGCTCACAGACGTACGTGGTCCAAAGCTATCTGACGTCTGCGCCTAATTTGTGTACAGCAGCGAGCAGGTGCGCAGTGTGCTGGGCCCAGCATGCACGTCTTCTGGACTGCTGGAACACCATGAGAGTCTCACCTCCCACCTGGCTAGATTCCTGTAGGGTTTTCTTGAAGAAAACCCACGTGACATTCCGAACGACTGGTGCGCGCAGCGTCATCTGCGTCAAAGCCGGCAGTTGTCCCAAGCATTTTTTTAATCGCATACTGGGTCTGGTGAGCTGTGTCACCGAAAGCGCGCGGACGCAAAGTCATACGCGTTTCTGTCCGATCATAACCGAATACACCAGTCGATTTCGAGCTCGCGAGGCCGTTGCCACCTCAGATCTCTGGAAATTTTGTGACATATTTATATTCCGCACAGCCGCAGCGACGGCTGTATTTGCCGTCTGCAAGTTTGGGTGCAATCCCGTATCCAGCTGTGCAGAGGAATGATGCGATGATGTAGGCGTCAGTAGCAGCGAGGCCAGAGCGCTGCACCGCAATAGCGCAGGAATGCAGTAGGTCATCCCGCTGCCATGGTCCAACCGGCGCAACTGCAATGCAAGCTGCTGTCGGGCGGGCCGGCACTGCTGGCGCAGCTGCTCCTCGCGGTTCTGGCATTCACGTCGCTCATATACAAACGGTGAGGGCGCCATATGACCATATCTGCCTGGCCCCAATTCCTCATTCGAGCAACATAGGCCGGCGCAATTCAACACTTGGCAAAGCCGCTGCATAGCGGACCTGCATCTGCACAGCTTGCAGTCAGCCTACGAAATTTTAAAATCACTGCATCTGCTTGCGGAACCTAAGCCACATCTCATCGCTCGTCAACCACCAATCCCTTGACAACACTGCAGGCATCGAGAGCGGCCGCAGCGCCCATACCGCGTATGGACCATGGACGTCAGCAAGCAGATCTTCTCCTCTGGGGCTGGGCACATTTGCGGTGAGCCTGAATGGGTTGCAACGTCGCTATCTGGAGTCATCATCGCACGTGTGGAGTCATCATCGCACAGCCATTGGCCAGCACACATGGCATCTTCGGTCCGCGCTCCACGGAATGCGCTTTACCTGCTGCAGGTTTGATCATCGCGCTGGTGGCCAGCAACAGGCAAGGCCACTCCACCAGCGAATGCGCCTGGTACTTCGTCGCGTAAGTCTCTGTGCTCCTCGTTTGTATCACAGCAGATGCGTGCATGTTCTCAGTCGCTGCACCCCAACGCCATGCAACGGAAATTTGCCGGACGCTGCCCAGTGACCGTCGGAGGACTTGCACTGACGCCGCCCTTTTCTTTAAGCCCTTTCAAAACTCCTTCCCCCTGTCATTTGCAGATACACCTTCGACACAACGCTGGGTGTCACACTGGCGGTGCTGCTGCACCGCCTGCTGGTGCGATGGGCGGCGCGGCGGCGGGCGGCGCCTGACCCTGAGGCGGCCCTGGAGCGGTTCAGCTGGGTGCAGGCTGTTGCCACCTGTGGCGATTACGGTGGGCTGATATATTGAATAATCTCTCACTTAACACCGCCTCCATCCGACGAATCCTCAGACTCACACCCTCCCTTACCTTCAGATTGCATGCAGGCTGCTGACGCCTGCCCACCCCTTGCACTTTGGCATCCTCATGCTGAAGCTACAGAGATCCCAATGCGGAATGCTGACTGATCCAGCTGGGCCGCAGGCGACCCGCCGTCGTGGAAGCGTTGGAGCGCTCAAATGGCGGAGTGGGTGTTTGCCACGGTGGCGGCGCGTGGCGTGTGCGGCATCGTGGTGGGTGGCTCCCCCGTTCCGTCTGCCATCGTTCCTCTTGGCTGTCGCTTCACGGAAACGTTTTGGAAGGGCGACTAGCACCTGCCCTGCAGCTACCACTGCGAGACTGGCAGCGCGCCAGGCCCCCGTGTCGCCTGGATGCACAAACTTTCCAGCAAGGCCGCCCTCTGCGCCTCCACGAACTGTCCCAAGTGCCCAAATGGATCTGACATGTTACTGATTAACATACAACCCCAACACCATATGACGCTCTGGTGCAGGTGGTGGCGGCGCACAAGCCGCTGCGGCGGGTGGCGCACGGTTTGGACGTGGCGTTTCATGGCAAGCCCACCGCGGAGCTGTTTGCCGTCATGATCTGCTGCCCGCTGCTCATGAACATGATCCAGGTGCGCTGGGTTTGCAGTTGCTTGCCCTCGAAGCTGATAGCAGATACCTCGTTCGTTTCAATGCAGTTCCACATACTCCACCTCTGATGATTCTCGGCCACGGCAAACAATACCTTCCATCCAGTGCTTGCTGGCTCGGCGCTGCGTGCTTCCTCAAGGGTCTGAACACTGAGAAGTTCCCAAAGCAGCATAGGATGCACATACACCTTCCCTTTGCACAGGCGTGGGTGCAGGACGCAGTGCTAAAATTGAAGCGGGGCCTCGGCGTCGGGGTCGCGGCGGCTGACCCCGCGTCGAGCGCCCTGCTGTCAGCGTCGGCGCCGCGGTCGGACGGCGTCGTCATCGGCGGCGGCGGCAACGCGCCGGCGGCCGAGCCGCTGCCGGCGTGGCCGGGGCTGGCGGGCGGCAAGCGCGGCGGCGCGATTGGAGAACTACCGACGCTCGCATCTCCCATGGAGGTGCGTCCAGAGGGATCAAGCAGATTCTACTTCCCTGACGCTCCCCACCTCGACATTATGTTGTCAGGCAGGAAGCAGTGGCCCACACCTTCCTTGCAGCACACATTTTCGGATTTCCAGCCTGGTTTCCGCTTGACTGATGACCGATTCTCCACTTCTACCGCCTTGCCACAGGGCTCAGTGCCTCGATGACGCATATGCCCGCCCCTGGCTCGATCTGAGAGCACCGCACCCTGCCGAGTCGTGCAAGCTGTGGCGTCCGCTGTGGCGCCAGACTCATCACTTTCTTCACCCGGCCAGCCGAGAGGCAAGCAACATTCCGCCTCTCGGCTGCGCTGTTGCAAACACAGACACGCTAAATATGCCTTGAGGTGAAAGTTGCCGTTCTTCTCAACATCACAGCAGCAGGTGCTTCAGCTTCTGCTACCTTGAGGTTTGATGGGGTTCATGCCCTGCAGGCTTCCAGGCTGAAGGCGAATTGAAGCGCCGGTGGTGCCGGGGACTGGCCAGGGCAGAACTGGCTCCGGCTGGCAGAACTGGCTCGGGCTGAAATTTGCGCCACCGGTCCATCGGTATGAAGTGCTATGGCGGGGGAAAATTTGCTTCTTGGCGCCAATCCGATTGAGTGGGCGATGACAGCAGCTCCTGAAGTTTTGTCAGAGAGAGCCATGCAGGGTTACGTACACACCACATTCGAGTCTGAGTTTCAACCAGCTGAGTGAAGGAATACATGTATGTGCACTGCATATCAGAGGGCCATCGCGTGTCTTCAAGCGTTGATGGAGTTGCAACTGGACCGCCAAAGCTTGTGAATCACAACAGCTTGTAACAATTTGCATCAGCTGAGACCCGCTGGTTTCTGCGCTTGCAGCTTGATTGCGAAATCCGCAGCTACCTAATTGCAGCACCTCTTAGCCCATGTCGTCTTCGTAGTGTGCTGCGATGGAGGCTTCTCCTGCAACCAAGCATGCAATCCACATCAGAACAACAACCTGTCGACGTGCATGGCAGCGCAGTATGAATTGACCATGATACCGCAGGTGACCACACGCTGACGACCTGCCTGCCTGCTGTGCCGGTATTGCATGTGCATCAACACAGCACTGGCCGCACCTTGGGGAGCGCAGCCTGCTGCATCCCGCGCCGCTGCCGGCGCCCTGTCTTGCCGGGGGCACCCGCCCGTGGACGCATCCGCTGCAGCCGAGGCAGCCTGTGAGTGCAGCGACCATGCCTCCTGTGCGGCAAGCTGCCGTCGGCGCTGCACCCGCCAGTGCTGCACCGCCCGAACCGCACCCGCCGGTGCTGGTGCTGCAGCGTCGAGCACTCACAGAACGTCCAGGCCGCGCTCAAAGGTGGGTGCCCGCTGCAGCCGCGACGCAGCAATCCTGCAGCGACGGCCAGGCCGCGCCCACAGGTGGCCGCCTCTTCTTTCCGCGCTTTTGCTCATAGGCGGGCGCCTGCTGTGTCCGCATTTGCTCAAAGGTGGGCACCGCAGAGCACCGCCAGCTCCCGCTCGTCGCTGCAGGAGTAGCCGTCCGCGTACGCGCGCGCCAGCCGACCGGCGTCGCCGAGCGCCTCCGCCTCATCGCCCCTGTCGTCCTTGGTGCCGCGGGTTTCCGCTGCCTCCTACAGCACGACAACTTGACAATAGTAGTTCAGAGTTTGGATGCTGGATGTGAATACGTCAAGTTGCTACAGTAGGTCTTTGGCAGGTGTGCCATCCAGCACGCACCTCCTCCTCGGTGAGCAGCCGCCCGGTGCAGAAGCCGCTGATGGGGCAGACCAGGGTGCCGGTCACGGCGTCCACCATGCGCTCCCGGCAGGCGTCGTCGCACACGTGCGCCCAGCCGCAGCGCTCGCACAGGAACACCGGCGGGTCGCTGCAGGGCAACATGGGGACTGAGACCTTTCTCTACCATGGGGCAAGGCACCAATTCCGACGTGAATGTGCCTGAGGTGCCACCTGGCGCTATGGTGCCTGCAGTGTGACTTCAGGGGTGCGAGGGCAGGCCCGAATGGCATGGCAGGGAGATGGATGACAGTCTTGCATAGCGCGTTGAATTTATATGAATGTATCAGTGGACATGAACATGCTGGCTGCATGGGGCTGTGCAGCTGGGAGGGTGCGAAGGTCGAAGTAGCGTATATAACAGAGCCATATATTCCAGTGGGCTGTGACTTCAGGCCTGCCGGGCAGGGCGCTGAAGGTGGGACGGCCGGCGCAGCCGTGCGTGGCCGCAAGTGCCGGCGGCCAAACATCACCAAATGTGCATGGAGATTCATGAGCGGACCTGCCAGGCAGGGCGCTGAAGGTTGGGCGGCCGGCGCAGCCGTGCGTAGCGAGCGGCGGCGGCCGGAAGCCCCGCGCTTGCCGCCACGCCGCGAGGGTGCGCCCGCTGCCGCCCTCCGGCGGCGCCGCGCCGTCGCGGCTGGCCGACTTGAGCGTCTCGGACCGCCGGCCGACCGTCATCTGCAGGCCACAGCGCAGCTGAGGCTCAGGATTGCGCACAGCGCAGCAGGGGCTCAGAGTGCTGCTGGTTGAACATATGGCGGGATAGTCGAGCGCCAGAGCAGCTGGATAGTCGGCCATGTATCTTCACAGCTGCGCAGATCATCAGCTCTGAGCAGCTCTGATCAAACGTTCTGCAGATGCGCATCGTGTCAGACACAGACAAACAAGAGCAGCGGTGCCGCACCTGCAGGTAGTACTGCTGCATGGGCGGCGGGATGCGGCGCCGGATCTCCTGCAGCTCCAGCCGGTCCCGCTCTATGTACACGGCCTGCGCATCACCGGGGCAGTGATCAGAATATAGGAGTTGCCACAATCTGATACTCAAAGAATGATTTTCAGGACAGCAGCCGATCAGTAGTTGACGACTGTGTGCTGCGCCGATCTCAATGCCTGCAGAGGGATAGCAACTGTTCATGCGTGCGCAGCGCAGGGAAGTTGGCGAAGAGTATGGTCAACCATTATCTGACAAGACTCAGCGCCGCACCTTCCACGACAGGTTGCTGCCCTCGGTGCTGTTCTGGCGGCCGCCCCAGCGGGCCGCGAACAGCCGCCGCCACAGGCCGGCGTCGTCCGCCGCGGCGCAAAACGCGCGGCAGACCGACGCGGCGCTCGCCGTTAGGTCCTCCGCCGAAAGGAAGGACAGCACACGGCGCAGCACCTCGCTGGGCAGGGCGCCGATCGGCGACGCATCCGTCGGTTCGAGGTGACCATGACTGCCCTCGCCCTGGCTCAGCCTGGAGCGCTTGCTTGCCGGGCTGTCCGGCTCCTGCGGAGGTGCGACACACGCAGGCTGGTTGGCTGTTTCTCACGACGGCAGCGCAAGAGTGCGCAGACAAGTACAGGCTAGTGCTTCACCATCATGATTCGCTGCAAGGTGTTAAACAAAGACCCAGGCTGTGATCCACTTTCCAACGCACCTCGGGCTCCGACACCGCATCAGCGCTGACCTCGCAGAGGGCATCCCAGATGGCGTCGCCGAGGTCATCGTCATCGTCATCATCAGACAGCTGGGGCGCCAGGTCCCGAGTCTGCACGGCTGCAGATGCCATCGTGACGCGGCAGGCAGGCGCTTTGAGCTCACCGATCACCACACCAACAACGGACCACGCAAAACCCTAACTTTGACCCGCGAGTTGTTGGGAAGCTGCTATCGAAGCTGCTCCGTTTGCTCTGCAGCGCTCAGAAATAATCAGCAAGGCTTGCACATACAAAAACGCGCAACTGGAATTCGCCGGACTTTGAACCCGTGGGAGCCTCATTACTTGCTGAGCGCGGACCTTTGAGTCGAACTAATCATGGTGCGTACTGCCTTCACTACACGGCCTGTCCCCTGCTCGGAACACAATCCACCAGCCCTTTCCGTATGCACAGGCTGTGATGCAGCTCCGACAGAAGCACGGAGCCTCGAGCGGCCTGCCGATGAGTTGTCGTAGTCGTCTCAGTGCTGACACAGACAGCGGCTTCGTCCATCGTCAGCAGCTGCCTTGAGCGGCCCTCTGCAGCGATCCCAGTCTGAGTGTTAGTGGCTGAATGCACGGCTAGGTCCGCGGCTAGCTGCTTGCACGTCAGCAGCGCATGCCCGCTCCCCCCCAGCAGCTTTAAGCTGCGGCATCATCGCGTCAGGCTCGTTTGGCAGGCTGCAATGCTTCATGCTGCTTCCTCACAAAGTTGCAGGAGGCGAACTCAAGCCGGGTGACCGCTCAAATCACCTTACTGCTACAGCGTGCCGCCGGCTCATTTTCCACGCCGTATCATCGTGTGCAGGCGCTCCTGGCCGACATCGTGGAGATCGTGGTGGCAGTGCTGCTGCCGCCGCTTGGCGTCTTCCTTGCCACCGGCTTCTCGACCGACCTGCTGATCAATATCCTCCTGACGCTCCTGTGAGTAGCATCACAACACAATTGTTTGCGCTACCTACTATGTGACCTATGCTGGTTATCAACAGCCTCGTGATTTTTGATTGCTGTCTGGCAAGTGGGCAATCGCCTGATCACCCTTCCGATGCTGACTGTTTCATTTTCCTGTCCATGCAGGGGTTACATTCCCGGTGCGTTGCACCAGTCGACAGGGGTCCTGCATATGGCGACCATTCAGAGCATCAGTATCCCCAGTGTCATCTGGTCATACTCACAAGGAGAAAGCCTCTGTGCTAGATGCTCTGCAGCCTGACAATTTGGCTTTCTGCATCGCAGGCATTGTCCACGCCATCTACATCATTGGCGCGCATCCGCGGGCCAGCCGTGGCATTTGAGCCTGCTCCCATTGACCTGCGCAACATGCTACGGGGACAGAATTTGCTTCCTGCGATGCGCGTTCCCAGCTGATGCTGCAGAGCAAAGCCTGGCCATACAAGTCTCCCGGATGCTTTAAAAAGCATGTTTGCTTGTGCGCGGGGGCGGCCAGGACCCAAACTCACGCCCTTGCCGGTTTCGTCTTGTCCCGTCAGTCTACGCTTTCCCGCGTTTCGTAGTCGAGTAGGTAGACAGTTGTATGATTGAGTCTTTCGTGGCCCGAGGGCCAGTGTAATAAGTGAGGAGCAGTGGGCTACGAAGCCTGACGCTGCCCGCGCCAACTTTGTGCCGAGCAGAGGATATGGTGGTTGAGCGCCTTCTCCCAGATGCGCAGTCGCCTGGCACGGTTGTGGACATGCTCTGCGACGTATACCTGCAGATGCACATCAGAAGTATCATATATCTCGGTAGCGCAGCCGCAATGGTGCATGTATATGTATA
>JAABUL010005603.1_pt1 | contig 15429 bp, 13 predicted proteins | sample 5559151 | NCBI WGS metagenome assembly JAABUL01 (sample SAMN10711876, study PRJNA513368) | rock metagenome | isolation source: Antarctica rocks | place: Antarctica: Victoria Land, Pudding Butte sud | reverse complement strand
TCCCTTACGTATTTCCGGCAGTCCCCTTTAGCCACCTAAGCCACATCGCGTATCCCTGTCGCTTGCTGACTTGGATCAATTCTGTGCGTTCGAGAGTCCAAACTTCACATCTTCATAACATCACTAGAATTCGACATAATAGCATAGTATTTGATTACATCAATAGCTCTTATTTAGACTACATGTGCAATCAAAATCCATGTTAAAATATCAAGTATTGATGACGAGAAATGTCACATAATGTATAATGCTCGCATCTCCAAGACGCAGACTATCCAATCGCGATAGCCGAAGTGACTGCCTGGAGCTGGAGGTCAAGGACGGCTCAATCACTCGCCAGTAGCCATCATCTCTCATGAGCTTTCGCTATTGGACGTCGTATTTGATGGCTGTTTTAAGGAAGATCAGAGGACCAGATTCTTCTGGAATGTGCCCATCGAAATAGCTTCTTTTCATGTTGGTAAGCCATTCTCGCAGTCGTATGGTAGTCAAGGACCCCAGCCAGTGTCCTGACCTCATGAGCACGACAAAAATGCGCACATAGATTGACCGGATCTGCTGCTGAAAAGTCAGGTTCGGGACGGGGTTTCGGAACAGGATCTGTCTGAATATACCTCAAGTATCTTGCACATGAAATAGGCGCCGCTAGGAACCTGACCCAATCTCAAAGGCACATCTGACCCATGACAGGGGAGAAGGCCAAGTTTTATGCGTGCTAACACTGTACTCGAATTGTGTAGTAGCCATTTATTGCGTCCCACTTAGGAAGGACCTCGAAACGCAATGTTACTCAGGACCGATGCTATCTGCGGCATTGGAACATTTGTCATGAATAGGGAATCCTGAATCAGACTGGAATTATAAGCACTCTCAAAAATATCGATTTCTTTGGCACGAATTGTGATTTGAAGTATACGACGATAAGCTTGGGCGGGTTCCCTGATTGTCATCCTCGTTCTTGCTTACTGTAGAGTATCCTTAAGATATCCTGAGTACACGATGTTGATGTATTAGGTCACTGCTGTTCTTCCATGTATACCAAGAGAAAGACTCCAGGGCGCACCAAAGAGAAGGCTTCAAAAAGCAAGTCGAGTAACAGCGACCAAGGGCTCTAAAAGCTAGGTAAGGCAGCTAGTCTGTCTCTAAAGGTAGCAATTGCTTGCCCGCTAAATCGACACAACGATCTACGGAAGCAAAAGCAGCAGGATCGAAGAGGATAAGAAGGAGGATAGAAGAGCATTAAATGGCAAGTTGGATACATGTTCTTCCATGTATACGTGTTCTCTTGTTACACGTCTTGCAAATCACTCGTTCCTCAAACGCAGCCACCTGAGAGCCTTGTGTCATCACTAGCCTTATCGTCGGACCGTTTCGTAATCTGCTTCGTTGCGATGTTGTGCTTGAGCACAGCTTCTTACACGCAGCGACTAACCGGTCTCTCGGTTTGTCAATAACAACTTTTCGTAGGGAGACACGAGTAGGATCACAACATTTGGAATTGTACCACTTTCTATTGTCAGCAAGGCAAGGGATATATCTTTATCTAATCTCGTGTGTAGGACCTTCGTGCTATCTGAAGGGACAAAACATCAAACCTTATAGCCGACTAGTTCAGGTAGTGCGACACGTAATTTGGCGGGTGACTTTCTTTGGCGGGCCCTTTCTTGGCACTAAGTCGACAAAGAGTTGTCGAAAACCCTTATTCGACTAGATAGTACGGCTGACTCAAGTCAGCAGGACCGCTTTGAGAATTGTAGCAAAATAATTCTGTAAGCAGGTAACCCCTCTGACACCACAGCACATCTTCAGCCGGTGTCAGAGTACGCAGCAATCTGAGAGAACACCGATCCCGATTGCTTCGGGAACGAACGCGTCATTGAAGGTCCCAGTAACGCCATGCTGACAAGAGATCCACCTAGGACCGAACATCTTCACGATATTGACGCGTAAAGTGCATACGAACCCTCTCGTGAAGCGTCTCAACAAGGGCGGGCATATTATGTTAATTCGACCACCTGATCAGAGCTGTCGGAATGGCATAGAACCCGCAACGAGCGACGAGGCTCAAGTCGGTTGGATCGACATATACGAAAAGCATCGACACAATCGCTTGTTGGGTACAAGCGAGTCTTGGAAACTCAAACCCAACAGGAACCGCTTCCATCACGACTTACCATCCTATCACTCTGTTCCCGGACCTGGTCACAAACCAAACACTGCACCGTTCCACCAATCCTTCTCCTTGCTAGGGTCTTCATGGCTTGTCAGTGTGATCTATCCTGATCAATGCAACATCAAGATCCGTACATCTCAATCTCGCCTCTGGCCTCCCAGCCAAGTCCCCCTCAATCCTGGCCCATCAACACCGGGATGAAGTCTTCTTCGCATCCTTGCGTTTTCTCCAATCCCAAGCCTGCCAATAGAGGGAATAGTCGGAAAGGGACGGGAGGCATGCCAGGAAGCTCCGGAACAGAGCCTGGATCATAAGCGACGAGTAAATAATTATAATGGCCACTTGCATGGCGACTGTATATCTCTCTCTTTCAATGGCCTACGGCACTCGCAACCACTGTAGACCGTCGATCCAAGTGCCTCCGGGGGTCTTTCGTTTGGACCATTTCGACGACGAGCGGATACGACGATGGAGGCGAACCACTAAGAAGGACAGTCGCACGCGTGTACCTCTAGCTGACATCGATCATCTTGCTTGCAAGAAACAAGTGGTGGGGGAGAGCGAGAGGTTGTATCCTCGATCGAAGCAAGGGTAATCTCCAAAAGCTGAACCCGTATCATCGTCAGTGGCGAGATCCCTTGAGATGCAGAAGCGAAGCCAACCCACGATTAATCAAGATCCGTACATCTCAATATCGCCCCCGGCCTCTCTGCCAAATCCTCCTCTATCTTGGCCCATCAACACCGGAATAGCCATAGATTCGAAGTACCCGAGGCCAGTAATGGCCCAGTCTTAGCCTTGATCCCATGAAGCTCTCCGGGCAGGCCCGGGGAAAGTGGACATTTGGAGTGCCCGGAGCTTTTCCCGACGGCGAGTATATACGGCGAACTGCTAAAACCACTCGTAGACCGAACGGATGAAGATCAAGCATCGACTGGCGCAGAGCTTGCGCCAGCTATATGGCCCATCGGTTATATTGCTGCTTCATTGGACGGGATGCAATTGTCACACTCCTCCACACAATCAATCTTGAACACTTCCAGTCTAGCTAGTGTGATGGCGAGGTACCGTAGGTGGATCAACCCTGGCCATCGTGGCCGAGCCGCACGCACGAAGACGGAGTGCCGAAGCTGTATAACCAGCGTGTGAAGGTTCCGAAACAGGCTCACTTGTTGCAGATCACGGGCTTCATTCGGACTAGTAACGGTGATTTCAAGATCTCGCATGGACAGCTGTCCATCGCCGCCAAGGTCTTGCAAGAGCCCCCCAATCGCACGGCCATCAGACAGTTCCCAAGTGTTAACCCCGACTCGTAAGTTTCTCCATACATCGTACGTGAACGTACATAGGGTTCCGGCGGTCGACGTGTGCTCATACTTGAGACGAGGCAGCACCAAGTGCACCAAATGCACATTCTTGTTCTCCAAGGTTGCGGTGGTGACCATGATGTCAAATTCGGCTTCTCTTGCACGTTCCTCTGGGCTTTACGAGGGATCATTCTCCTGCAGGCGTACATCGACACATCCATCGCGATAGTATCTCACACGACACTTGGACCGGATGCAGATGATGCTCTTCCCACCTCCGTAAGATCATCTGCAGCGCCTCCAGCGGGAGACTAAGCGGGCCGGTCGCTCGAGCCAGCTGTTGCCGGGCCAGCCTTTTCACCAGAGCTAGATTCTGTTGGTCTGGCATCTCCGCACGAGCTCGCTATTCCAACTGAGCAGTGCGTCACTGTCTGTAATCTTAGCATTGTCCTACTTCCGGACAACAGCTCACAAACCAACCATCCTAGACCAGGTTCTATTGCTTATGGACTGACCACGCAATGACAGTCACCTCAAAGTGCGCTTCCAAAAGAATACCGACTAGCGCAAGCACGGCGCCGGTGGATATGGTCCTGGCAGCTGATAGTTGGATCCACGAGTCCATCAAGGTTTGATTGATGTCTCTTTCAGTGGCTGCCAAAGCGTTGATGGCACGTGATAGATGTGCGGACGTGAGAGCAAAGCTCTAACATTCTGACTTACAATCAAAAGGTGCGTAAGAACAAGCTTCAACGGTCAAGGTAGTTTAGTATGACCGGGCTGGCCCATAGGGTTATCTTAGGGCCAAGTGGCGCACCCGGCCCGGGACCCGTACGCAGGGCCCTGGACCCCTGGTTGACACACGGAGGAACGCGCTACATCTCCTACCCAGGAACACTTCAGGGTAATGGAGATAAATGGGCATCATACGTGATCCATGGATGCAAGCATTGAATTTCTTGATTGTACTTTATGCACACCTCTGAAATCACAGCATGAGACCGTAAAATCTGGCAGCCGGAGTGGAGCACTGGCCTCGTATGTAGGGCCATGGTTGACGCACACACGCATACCCGTGCTCAATATGCGGTGAAGGCACCTCAATCGTCATCGCCCGAGCAATTCGAAGGGGGGCTTGATAAGAAAATCACCGGGATCAGCGCGGTAGCCACCGGCATTGCATACCTGAAACACTGTGGTTGGGACGATGACAGAGATGACAGTCGCCGTGCCGAGCAATGACGGCCAAATGATGATGGGGGGCTCGTCGGAAATACGGAGACCAAACGGGAATGTCTTACCGAAGTACCTGCTCGGGAGCTACGATGTGTTGTGTTCGTAGGTCGTCTCATCAGCCTAGGAAAATCCTCGGTAGTCGACAGCCAGTCCCGACGTGGCTGCATCTTTGAATGCGCCTTCTTCGATCAAGAAAGTCCATCTGTGCAACATGACCAAGAAAGGTGAACTAAGGAAAAGCTGAAGAACACAGAGAACGCCGTCTTTGACCGAGCGCGATGGAGGGGGAGGAACGCGAGAGGACCGAGAGAAGGAGGAATACACTTAGGGTTCTCGGATGAAAATAGAAGGTTTGCGGTCATCCGTGCGATCGTCCTTGCTACGAAGGAGTCAGTCTCAGCGATCAAGATCTCATTGCAGGAACTTACAGGTCAAGCATCGCTTTGAAGACCTTTGGCTTGACGAAGGTCTTCGGAGAGTCATTGATCATATCAGGTCCGAATGCGTAGTCCTTCCCCTGCAAAATGGTCAGGCCAGCTTCAATCTTAGTTCAAGGCTCGCATCTCTGGCGTGTGCCAGAATCCCCAGCTAGTCACCTACCTTTGGCATTCATTACAATTGAAGATAGCTAGACTGATGGAAAGTGGGCGGTTGGTTGAAGATGGTGTGGAGAAGGAAGACAGATTGAACAGACAAGGTAAACGAGCAAGGTGAGCACAATCTCAACCTCTCACTTTGCATATTTTCAGTATGTATGCATAAAAATACACGATTTCGAGCTCATTTTCTTGGCTTCTATCATGCTAATTATGCTACTATCCATGGCTTTTGGCTAGAATACATTCAACTCTCTATGAGAGAGCAGGATAGGTGGGATTGAGCCCAACGGCCAAGCCCAGAGCCGGGCGTCCCTCTTGTACCCATTGAGCATAGGCCATGAGACAGGCATCGTCGGGAGTATTGTTGTCCCGACTTTGCCCAAAATGCTTCAGCTCTTGCCAGCGTGGAGCCAGCCAGCCCGTCCATAGACCATATTGAATCAGCTCGAGGTTGTATTCGACTACAGCGCCAAGTGAAGCCGAAGTGCCTTTCCCATAGTAGTAATACTTGAATGTAGGTGTCCGAGTGCCACCCATCGGCCAAGAAATTGTCAGGAAGATCTTCTCCGCGTTCATGCTCAACCCGACCCAGCAGCGCTGCAAGGTCGTGCTTGACGAGGCACTCGTCCCGGGCAGATATTCCAGCTCACTTTCATTGAAATCTCGGCTGACTTGTTTGCGCCGCTGCACCGTCTTCTTGGATCGACTGCCCATCATCGCAAATCCATAGCTGTTCAAATTTCCTACGTCCTCCAGGCTTAGCGACAGGTTCGGTGTCGCGCGCTGGGACTTGCTCGTGGGCGTACCCAGGCCTAGGTCTTGCATTTCTTCATCGATGGGGCTGTCAGGCTTTGCCGAGCGCTTCTCGCGGGGCTTGGCTGGCTTCACGGGCGTGACGGTTTCCAGATCCCTGTTACTCTGTGATGCCATGTTTGTGTGAGCATTCGGCTCGGAGAGTTTCTTGGATTCACTCCGTACCGAGGTCTTGGTTGTAGGCGATTGACGCTCCGTGTTGAGCTGCGGCGATCTCGTGGGCTGGTTCGAGGTTCTACTCGAGCATTCGTCAGCTGAAGCAACAGCAGAAGCACAGCCAACCGAAGGAGTGCGACAACTTAAGAAGCAAGATAGAAACATGGAAAGATGGTGCAAAGACTGGAAGTGTTTGACTAAGTCCGGAGCGGAGTCGTTTCTGATCGACTCTCGATGCAACGGCTTGAGCTGCTCTCGAAAGAGAAGTAAGATCGGTTCTTCAGCCTATCTCGAGCATGGGCATTGCACGTCATCTACCCTTTTCTGGACATGAGTAGCGCAAGCCCTCAAGCCTGGCGCTGGATGCGGATAGCGTAAACGATATGATAAGCCCTCAAGCCTTGCTCTGGGTGCGGATGCCTCAAGCTCTCAAGCCTTGCGCTTGGTACTAGCGAGGAAAGCCCTCCACCCTGCTTTCAATGCGAATGAGATAAGTTTTGCACGATATCCAGCCAACCGATGAGACTCGCACGAGTAAAGTGTCTCCCCAAGATGCTGGAATGCAGCGCATTCTCCTACCCAGTACTTGCACGTTCGAGGACGCATCGTTGTATTCAGGTTGCCATTGAGCGGTTGGCAGATAGGAGAAGGTAGGAGAGAGGGAATGGTAAGCGGTATGCTGACCTGGGTGAGTTTTCTATGGCTCCTGTCCTGAGAAAGAAGGGGTCAGTCTCGGCGCCGACACCATGTGATATTTGAAGCTTACAGATCAACTACATCGGCGTCGACCGGGAGGATGAACCGCTACGGAGATGGTCAGCTCGCGCCTGAATCAGGGATCATATCGCAAAGCCAAATGAAGACTTGAGGTCAAATCTTGGGCAACAGCAGCCGGAAGGGCAATCTACCTTGTAGGGGGTTCCCATGACGAAGGATTGGCACGATTGGGATAGCCGAGAATAGGGTGATGGTAGAGATCAGACGTTTCGAATGCAACCTGCAGGCTTGGCGGGCATCATATTCACAAAGATCGAACTGCATGCTCACTCTCTCGCTCAACAAGACTGAGTAGTGTGTACACTGTTCGGCGTCCTCCGAGCCTCGAATACGAGTTCGATACATCACCTCGATAAAACCAGTCTCAGCCTCGTTGGTACCAGAATACTCTATCGGATCGAACGGGGGTTCCTCCAATCCAAGATTTAGGCGTTCCTCAACATCTAGCTTAATAGCAGCATTGATCACTCAGCTGGGCAGCGGGGTACAGCTTTCACTATGCCTACTATTCTCGAGCTTCTTAGGACCGTTCCCAAAGTGCCTGTCGTCGACTGTGAGAATCACCTCAATCACGATTTTATTCGCGATCAGATCTCTCAGCAACAGCAACAGGACGCAGACAGTCATCACCAGTTTTCCAGTCTCCGGAATCATTACACAGAGCAACTAGTCAACCACTATGATCTGATCTCGATGAAATTCCTCCCTACCGCCAAACAGCTTGCACGGAAGGTGCCCAGACTCCACTCAGGAGCAGCTTCGATTCTGGACCTAGGCTGTGGGACTGGTGACACTGCACTGGAACTCGCAAGACTATGGGCATCAGACACTGCAATCGAGCGTCTTTGCTTTGTGGATGGTCTACCCGATATGCTAAGCCAGACGAGTATGAAGTTCAACAGCGCCAGGGAATCTGGCGCAATACCAGTCGACAGGAATCAGGTATCACTCGTACTGGCAGACGTCGAGGATGTCGCTATGATTCGTTCCGAGCTCGCTGGCCACGCGTTACCTAACGTCATTCTCGCACAGAGGGTGCTAATCACTGTTCTCAAGTCCCAGCGAGCAGCATTGCTTCAAGCATGGATGAGCCTGGGTCGGCCGGGCACCAAGTTGGTAGTTGATGTACCCCATCCCCATCGCCACTTGGGTGCCTTGGTGCTAGGGAAGGGGCAGACTTCGGGCTTGCGCGCTCTGGAAGGGGAGGAGGCTACGTGGGCTATCACAGATGCGCAAACCTGGTCGGAATGCCAAGCATATGCGAACGGACTGGCGGAAGAAGCTGGTCTGGTTATCGACGGCACCATGGACCCGCAGATTGACATCGAAGACAGCTATGTCGATGCCCAAGATGTGCTGGACGACTGGATCAAAGCTTCCGCTCCGGCGACCCTCGTGACGACTCTCGACCTTGGTGAGAAGGAGTACTTTCGAAGGCTTTTCGCAAGGAGTGCAGTAGACCACTACCGCAGCCACGGAGTCCGATGCAATATCGAGATCGCGGCCGTCCAAGTCGTTTTCTCCCGCCCCGTCACCCTGCAAGCGACCGCCCAATACGATATTGATTCGACATTGACAGGTAAAGCGCGTAAGCAGGCGATTAAGAACGCGGCGAAGAAGGCCAAGAAACGCGATCGAGCAAGGTCACCGGCAGAAGGGAGCGCAGAGGTACAGTGATGAGGACGAAGCCAGCGATATTGGGGGCAAGAAAATCGGGCGTTATGATTATTAGGCGTGATCATATCACATATCTCAGTTTTCGATGCAACATCTCTGGATGTGGCTCTCCAATGATACGAATCCGATGGAACCGTAAGGGCTAGATGCATCTAAACAGATCGAATGCAGTGAGTCGACACACATGTAGAACGTTTCTAATGACTGAACGTTTCCAGACAGAGCTTGAGTAGCCTTTGCAATTGCTCATGATAATTCCCGCTTCTGTCTCTTCGATACAACTCTCAGGAAAGCCGCCTGCTTCTTACAAGTACATTCACCTTCCACGATAGGGTCAGCCACCCACATCTTTGTCGTCTGCGTCCCTGTCCGAATCTGCTGACCTTGGATGAGATTCGAGACACTAGAACAGCTCAGGAGCTGTCGTATGCGAGCCGGTCCGATGTCGTCATAGTCAGACCCGTCAAGGATGCTGGAGAGGATCAGATAGGTAGATCTGCGCGGTATCAACGCGGCAGCATGCCACACAAGCAACGCTGGCCCTGGCGCCGTCAGCTGTGCGGCCTTTGCCTCTAATGAGTGCCTTGCTCACGGTCAATACCGGAGCGCAGATGTCCCAATCTTCACGAACATCTAGAGCGTGGTCGCTTGTGCTCATCCTATATCTAAGTTCCCCAAGACCATGTTAGCGATAAGACTTTGGTACGTACGAAGGCTACAATCAGAAATGGAAAGGAACACCGAACAGTTGATGCGATATACGGAGGAAAAGTCAACTTCTGCGTATCTTTCCTGTAGGCGCACATCTTGCCGACCACTCAAACAGATTTGTTATGAGGAAGGTCTTGGGGAAGACGCCCAAGCCACCGAGTAATCGTCACGGCGGAGGTGCGGAAATTCCAGTTCATACACAACTGCCGAGCGTCGCCCAGCTCAGGGGAAAGCGCGGCAGGGTCAGAAGACTGAGAGTGATTCATCGATCGTAGCAGGAGAAACCGTGGGCGAGGGACCGAGAATCGATAAGGAGGAAAATATTGCAGTACTCAATCAAGAGTAAACCAAGACCTTCAACAGAGCGCGAACACCGAGAGGCGTGATATAGGCATTGCGAGGTCATCTCCGTCTCTTTATTTCGGTTCCTCTTTCTTTTCGCTCTGTCCGCTCTAGGGTACCAGAGTATCGTCTTCTAGCCGTAGTATTTCCAATCCATTATGTCCAAGATCTTTTCGTCAATACCAGACGAAGATCTAGCTATTTCTCCACAGAGCACGTAGCTTGCTCCCTCTTTAGATGACCCTCTCACGGTAGAGGTTGGCGAAGAAAAGACAAATCAAATCTGGATTTAGCGCCTAACCCTAACCGCACACCTCCAAAGCACCCATCAAAGGGACCAGCCAACCTTCGATAGCCTCATGTCTCCCAGTCGCAATATCCCGTCAATCGGCTGAGCTGGCGGTCCATGGAGGTGATGGCGATGTGATAGCGATCTCCCCCTCACGCCATCACCATCACCCCATCTCTACCCGAGCATTATCTGGACGAAAGGGGTTCAGCATTGGTTGAAGGGGAGTGGCAGACGTCAGAGATCTTTTGCGAGAGACGAATTTGAATACATCTTGAATACAAGTGGTCCTAGAAGAGAATTTGATTGCGCGAATGCGAGTCAAGAAAAGTACAGGAGCTGCTGTGTGAATTGGGCACCAAACGCCAGGCGCAAAGAGAAGGCAAACGGGGAAGATCACCACGTGCAAAAGTGTTCAGAGGTCGTTAGCTATCTTGTTCACAGAAGACAAATACGGATTCTCAATCGATCAGAATTTCTCGGTTTTCTATTCTGTCTGTGAACGTACAGGATTAAGAGCATCTCTTACGGGCAACGCCCGCACTACACAATCGTGGCAATAGCGGCGGCGAACAGAATACTGATGCGTCAATGATAAAAGTCTCACCACACACGCTAAATCGAGTGGAGTAGTGTGTGCCGACGTGCGCCTCGTTACCCAATAACGACAATCGCGAGAGAGCGATTGCAAGGATATTTGGCTGCAGAGAGTAGATTCGTAGCCAGCACCACGTACAGGTAGTCCTTCTTGTCGGCCATTCTATAGAATCTTGGCTTCAAATTTTATCTGAATCAAATACTCGTCAATATCTTGTTTTTACTATTACTACAAGGCTACTATTACTAATTACTTGTTAGAATATGCAGACAAACAATAACGGCGATGATGAAGATGGGTGATGTGGCTAATCAGACATGATATGGTTAGAAATAGATTACTATCTTTCTGCAGGCATAGCCACCCTTGTCAGCTTCGTAATCAATCTGACCGTCAGCCTTTGATTTTTGCTAACCGGCAACCGTCTTTCTGACCCGAGTCTTCCATCAGGATACCAAAGAAATGAAGCTAGCGGGTGCTTGAGAGCATCGCTCAATGTTCAGGGCAAAGGATCGAGTATATCTCTCCCTACAACCGATGGCTACGATGCATACTCCCTCTCACCCAGTAGTGCCAACGCGCTAGTGTAAAAGTAAGATTTCTCAGATCACTATCGCGTTGCATTGCCAGGTAGATTGCATTTCCAGTGGAGAAGCAGTAGCTGCCAATCGTAAAGCCGCTGGCTCTCAGATTTGCGATATGGAGGTGCGGCAAGGACCTTTGTCCTGGCTCTGAGAGATCTCGTTCAAACCTCTCTTTTCTACACATCTGGCTTCGATGAGAGGAAAGACGCAGGACCTCTGTTCAGTCGAGCAGCAATCGATAGAAAATCCTGCAATAGAAATAACAACTTTGACCAGGCTGGCGCTAGAAGCTCGTCACTGAAATAGAGCAATGCCTTCAGAGAAAATTTAGCATACATTTCATAAAACTTTCCACATCTCGACACAATATCTCGATACAACTATTTTACTCTTCAAGGTCCATGCAATCGAGCGAGATCAGGCTGCTCATCAGCCACCGAACCATGGTCCTCCCCAATCAATATCGTGGACTCTTCCATCACCCTCTGGCGCAACCCGCTTGAAAAGGGCTGGACTTACGTCAATATCGTGAAGCTAGAAAAAGAAGTCAGCAATGCTCTCTAAGTCAGAACTGATGGAAAGGAGATGGTAAAAGCCTCTTCATACTAACCCCGCATCCAACACAGGTGTCGACGACGGTGGCAGAGTGCTTCTGTTTCGTCCGTGGGTTCCAGATGCCGATGGTTTTGCCACATTTGGGATTGCTTTTTGGATTTCCGCCATAATTCATCATGCCGGAAGATAATGCAGCGATAAGCTCGCTGGGGCCATGAATAGTACCGCACGAAGATGGGGCCACCGACGGATCGTAGTAAGTCATATCCCCCGAGTACGCGGCAATAGAAGGAAGAAAGGGGAGAAGGAGTGCGCGTTTGGTTGGAATTATCATTCTGTGGTAAGATTATGCCTGCCAGTGGAAAGCTTCCAGGAGAGAGAGGAGAGATAAAGATCACTCATTTTATAATGACTGAGCTATACAATGAAGGAAAAGCGACATTTCCACTGTCTTGATTTTTAGCATCTTCAGGGGCTCATAGCTGAGACTAAACAATAAAGCCGCTTAGCAATAGCAAATTTCACACTCCCATACATCTGCTGCTTAAAATGTACACTTACTCTCTGTTTCTCGGCTCTAGTACGAGGCTCTGGTGTCGAGAGTAATCAGATAAGACATTCCGATAATTGTAAAGTCAACAAGACGCATTTCTTTTCTATGCTGCTAAAGACATTTCTTCTAATGATAATCAAAGATTTAGCTAGTTGCTCTGCATCTTGTGTATATCACTCGGTCTCGAAGGACGAGCAGAAGGTAAACCAAACTTTACTGGTCCTGGGTGAAACGATCATTGATCGATTTATCTCCTGATACCTGCTGACTCTGTACCAAAGCTTAGTCTCTCAAGCGGAAACAACTCGCTTGCTGGGCTTTTTCAATCCCATGTGTTAATCTAACAAAGGCGAGACTTTGTCCGGCCGACAAGCAATCGCTCGAAAGATCTCTATAAGAAGATAAAGAGCGCTTAACCAGGAGGCAAATATCTTGTACGATAGTCTGTCCGAGCAGAAGGGACCAGTCAGCTCAGAATCGAACGAAGAGCTTATGGTCTGTCAGATTCAGAGATGAACACTTTGGACGATAACCAATCGACGTCGAACAATCAGTCGCCGTGATGTAACAAAGCTAAAATCTCTCCATTAACGTCATCATTGTCATCATTGTCGTTATCGTCATCATCGTTCTTGAGGCTTTGATTATCGCCACCACATTATCATCATCACAACTATCAGAGTCAGCATGACCGTCAAAGCCATCAGAGTCAAGCGAGTAAGTTTTGTTTACAGTTCACTGCTTACTACTGTCAGGTCCATAGCCATGTGAACCATTAGCATAGCAGCAATTTCAAATCTACCCGAGGCATTTGACGACCCGAAGGCTCTCTCTAATGGGTTTTTTGAGTTGTGACTCAATAAGATGATATAGTAGCATACAGCCCACGAAAGGGCCACCCTAATTGGTTGAGTCTCACAAAATCCGAGAGCTAGTGCCATAGAGGCAAGAAAAAAAAGCTTTGTATAATGCTTACTTGCTGTCATCAATGCAAACATTGTTGTTTGATGCTCGACAGATTGTACGTGCAAGAGCAAGGCGAAACAACATTAGTCGAACCGCCTGGCGGCCAGAAGACGTCGAGGTAAATGATCATATGGTTTTCTAATACGCGTGTGACTGATCTGGACTGCAGCAGCTCAAAGAGCCCGCCAAGTGGAGACCAGTTTGTGTTCGCTTCGAGCGAGAGGCTGTCGATGACAGGTAGCGCTCGAGACATGGCTGATAGCCGCCAGGCACAGATGGTTGCTGTCGAGCAGTCTAACGAGTACCACCCCGGTCCCGTCCCGTCGGACCAGGGAAATCTGGACCATTCCTCGCCCACTCCGCAGCAATAATGCGCGATTTTGTGCTTTACACCTCCCATATTGTGTCTGAGCTGCAATGGTAGGGGGTACGTGAGTCTGGCAGTCGATCCAGCTGATACCGCCAGCACTATTATCAACGCAGATTGTATTTCCCCCACTTCCTTTTACCGTCATTGGGGGCCCACAGCTCCAGGGATGCTGGAGGAAGGGAACAATTGGTGGTCTGGAAACGGTTACGTCGAGCTTGTACTGTAGTGCGTGATCACGGGGCTTGCCCTCGCTTATGCACCGTCAGCCGGGCAGGGATCAATCGTTAGTTGGCGCACAAAGGAATCTAACATTCTCTGCATGTACCACAACCGCCCCGAGTTCTTCTGTGTCTGACATGGTCCTGGTCAAGAGGCTTCCGCGATCGTAAGTTCGGTCAAAGTGCTCAGAGACTTCCTACGGAAGTCTGTACAAAAGGTGTCCAGATTTTCCCTAAGCAAATACTCTTTGCTTCGCAATCTCCAGCCACTTTGCTTGTAGCAATCTGAATCCTTCCTCACACACCAGCCCCCTTTATCCTTTTCCCAGTGACCAGAAGATGGATTGACGGGTTGAACTGTAGTCCTCCCAAATCGACGCTCTCAATTCACGGTCTCCTTCTGCCTCACAACAGCATAGCATCAATCACGATGGGCTTCAGTAATGCTTTCCGTGCTCCCGACGTCACAGACATGGCCGACAATTCTACAGCCAGCATCACGCAATTGCCTGCCAACCTCCTCGAGGCCTTCATTCCCGGCTATTCGGTCATCTCAAAATTCGTCCTGGAGGTTTTAGGCATCGACATCACACTGGTCGTTTCCGTATGTCTGCTAATGTTCGGTCTCATCACAGCTTTAACCTTCCTGTGGCGACATGCCTTCGACCTTTTCGAGAAATACTGCATGAGCGCCATCAGCGTCGAGTGTCACGATGATATCTACGAGTATCTCATGGCCTGACTCTCCGCCCAAAAGGTCACGCAAAACTCTCGCAGCCTAATGGCCAAGACTGGGCGCGAGAGTGCGTGGGACTTGACAAATTCCGAGATTGTGGACGAAGATATGGACGAAGATATGGACGAGAATGTCTTGCTCAATTTCAGCAACTGGGATGCAAAGGTTCCTCCAACATACGAGCCCTTCTTTGGCAGTCACCGATTCTGGCATAAGGACGCTTACTACATATTTAGCCGAGAAAACAAGCAGATGATGTACCCCGGTTGGGGCGGATCAACCGTCTTCCAGAACGAGGAGAACATCCGTTTAACCTGCGCTGCACGCTCGACCACTCCGATCAAGGATTTGATCAAGGAGGCCCGGGATTGCTACTTGAACAAGGAAAAGGCATGCACGGTAGTGCGACGACCAGCACCAAAAGACCAGCGTGGCAGGGGACGCGGAGTATGGCACAAGGTGGCTACGCGGCCATCCCGGCCCATGGACACCGTCGTACTCGATCACCACCAAAAAGACCGTATCCTTGGCGATATCAACGAGTATCTCCATCCTGCTACCCCGCGCTGGTACGCCAACCGTGGTATTCCCTACCGTCGAGGTTATTTGTTTGCCGGGCCCCCGGGAACTGGCAAATCGTCCCTAGCATGGGCGATCGCTGGAGTCTTTGGTTTGGACATCTACTGCATTTCCCTTGTCGAGCCCAGTCTCACCGAAGAAGACCTCGGGCTCATGTTCACCAGCTTACCCCGTCGCTGCGTCGTACTGC
>JAABUL010005602.1_pt1 | contig 15430 bp, 21 predicted proteins | sample 5559151 | NCBI WGS metagenome assembly JAABUL01 (sample SAMN10711876, study PRJNA513368) | rock metagenome | isolation source: Antarctica rocks | place: Antarctica: Victoria Land, Pudding Butte sud | reverse complement strand
GACCCCCAACTACGTCCCTCCTTCGATCATGTGGAGGACGCCATCGACCGCTGGATTGATCAGGCTAAACTCGTTGCATAAACTTGACTCAATCGCACCATGTGTGCCTGTAGTAGGAGTCTAGAGCGCCATTCAAGTAATCGTGAGCGGGCTTGGCACAGGGCGCGGCGAGGGCGTAGGATGGGGAAGAGATCAGTCGATGAACCCCCAAGGAAACGATGATGCGTCCGATGCCGTGGCAACCCCCTGAAGAACTCTCGCCCCCCGAGCAGGCCGTGGCGCGGCGGGTGCGCCGGGCCACGCTCTTCGTGTTCCTGCGCACCCACCGCCACACGCTCTTCGACCGCGCGTTCCAGGAGGAGTTGGCGATGCTCTACGCGGATCGCCCCAAAGGGCAGCCTCCGGCGCCACTGGCCTTGCTGGCGCTGGTGACGATTCGGCACGCGTACACCGGCGCGTCGGACGCCGAGGCGGTCGAGGCCACGGTGATGGACCGACGCTGGCAACTGGTGCTGGACTGCCTGGACTGCCTGGACTACACGGACGCGCCCTTCAGCGTGGGCACGCTGGTCGCGTTCCGGGAACGGCTGATCGCCACGGACCTGGACCGCCGCCTGCTGGAGCGCACGGTAGAGGTGGCGGCCCAGACCAAGGGCTTCGGGCCTACGGCGCTGCGCAAGGCGGTGGACAGTAGCCCCTTGTGGGGAGCGGGGCGTGGAACGAGATGGTGTAGCGGAAGGGCTGGGCGTCGACGAAGCCTTTGAGCCCCGACGGGAAGAGCGCCAGCGGGACGAACTGGCCGGCCAGGAGCGTGGCGATCAAGTCCTTGACGCGCACCAGGCCGCGGATGTCGTGCATCCAGAAGGCCAGCGCGCCGATCACAAAGTCGATCAGGAAAGCGATCGCCGCGCCCAACGGGATGGAGAGTGCGAACAGAATCCACGCGCCTGGGCTCGTGGGCAGGCGCAGGTCAGCGCGGAAGGCCAGCGCGACCAAGCCGACCAGCGGGAGCAGCAGCGGCAGCTTGACCAGCTTCTCGCCGATGTTGTTGCCGACGTCGCGCAGGATGTACGGCGCCGGGCGCAGCAGCCAGGGCGAGAGGCCGCCCAGGCGGATGTTTTCGGCCACGAACGGCGCCGTCCATGTGCCGGTCAGCATCAAGACGACGCTGAGCAGCAGGTAGTACGTCACGAACTGCCCCCGGCTGTAGGGTAGCGCGACGCCCTGTGCGCTCACGGTCAGCCAGACCAGCAGCGAGATCAGCGGGACGGTGACGGTGTTGACCACGTAGATGAAGAAAGCGCCGCGGTAGGCCAGGGTCGCCACCACGTTCATCGTGACCTGTCGCCACAGTATCCGCCCCAGCCGCGTACAGGCGCTCATTGTCCCCCGCTCCCCGCGGCGACGCCGCCGAAGATGTCGCGCACGATGTCTTCGACCGGGACCTCCGCGATGCTCAGGTCGGCCATCGACCCCAACTGTAGCAACCGGCCAGCCGCGTCGGCGAATTGGTCGCGCGGGACCGACAGGCTGAGGGTCAGCGGGTCGTCGCCCGGCTGGATGGACAGGCCGGCGAGGACGGCCTGCGCGCGCGCTTCCGTGACGGGTTCCGTGAAGACGGCTGCACGCCGACGCCGTAAGGCGGCCGCGCTAGCCGTATGACCCGTGAGGGAGGGCCAGGCCACAGCCGCGAAATGCGCGGGGGAAGAGGTGTGGTCTGGCCCTAGTTAGGTAGGATGCTGAGACTACTCATGATTCGGCGCTCTTTTCGGGGAAAGTGTGGTTGGTACCCACATTATAAAGGTGAGCTATGGGCGCGTCAACAAGCGAGCGCGTCCGCACGTCCCCATAGACTTGACAACCACCTTACTACGTTTTATGATATATCGTGAAACGTAGTAGCGGCGAGGAGGTGTGATGGTGGACGACAATCTGTCCGAGCTTGGGCGCTTCTCGGACCCGGCGCTGCTGATCCTGGTCAGCCTAGCCGGCGGCCCGAAGCACGGCTACGCCATGATGGACGATATCGAGCGGCTCAACGGCTTGCGGCTGGGGCCGGGCACGCTCTACGGCGCCCTAGCCCGCCTGGAGCGGCGCGGCCTGATCGAGGCGCTCCCGGCCGAGGAGCGTCGCCGGCCCTATCGCCTGACCGCGCCCGGCGCGGCGACCCTGCGCGCGCAACTCGACGGACTGCGATCGTTCGCCGCGACCGGCCTGCGTCGCCTGTCTATGGCGCCGGGAGGGGCATGATGAAGAAGCTGGTGGCTCTCTATCCGCGCGCCTGGCGCGAGCGCTACGGCGAGGAGTTCCTGGCCCTACTCGACGAGCAGCCCATGACCCCGCGCGTCGTCGTCGACCTGCTGCGGGGCGCGCTCGACGCCCACCTGCATCCCCAAAAAGGGGGAACAGTCCCGCGCGCCGCCAGCGGCGTGGTCCCGCCCGCCGCCAGTTCGGCGCGCGCCAATATCTTAATGGGCGCCGTGCTCATCCACATCGAGATCGCGCTGCGGCTGGTGGCGCTGTGCGACGCGGGGCTACGGGACTACCTGCGCGAACTGTCGGCCACGGCGGCGCCGGGGCCGTTCCTCGTGCCCAAGTTCCTGTGCGCCGTCCCTGCTCCAGCGGGCGACACGCCTGGTGGCGCGACGGCGCGCCCGCCCATCGTGACCACCGGCGCGCGGCGCCCCATCGTCCCGACAGGACCCAGCTCGCCGAAGCGGGGCTGTCGTAGCGTATCTACTGAGAGCCGGCGATCCCAGTAGATGACGATCACCCACTCCACATAGCGGTAAACAACAACATGACATGATTAGAGCGAGGGGAGAAGACACATGGACATGCCACACGCCATCTATTTCGGCGGCGCGCTGATCGGCGCGGGGGTCCTGTTCGGTCTCGCGGCCCTTGGCGCCGCCACGGGCGACGGCATCCTGGTCTCGCGCACGGTCGAGGGCATCGCGCGCCAGCCGGGTGCGCGCGGGCAATTGCTCACCACCATGTTTATCGGCATCGGCCTCGTCGACTCGCTGCCCATCATCGCCTTGGTGCTCGCGATCGTCCTCATTTTCGCCACGCCCGTAAAATAACTCCAGCCCTGCTTTCCTTCTCACTGTATTGCCTCCTTAACAAAATGACAAGCACGCTTGACAAACACCGACAGGCGTGTCATACTGCGGATGTCAAACGTGCTTGACATTGAAGGAGGAGAGATATGGCGCCCATGAAGAGCGTAGAACGGCAGTGTGGGAGGGGAGAGACGACGTTCATGAAGAGCGCGGGGTGGACATACCTCAAAGAGTTTGGGGCCGCGATGCTTGTCTATGTCATCGTGGTCTTTGTTTCGACATTCATTATCATCGCGCATCCTCACGCGCCCTGGCGTTTTCCGCTCGCCTTGACACCAATGGTCCCGGCGACATTCGCACTGTGGGCGTTCGTGCGTCATCTGCGGCGCCTGGACGAGTTGCAGCGCCGCATCCAGTTCGAAGCCCTGTCCATAGCCTTCGGGGGGACAGCCTTGCTGACCTTCAGCTACGGCTTTGTCGAAAACGTCGGCTTCCCGCACCTCAACTGGTTTTTTGTCTGGCCGCTCATGGCCGTACTCTGGGGAATCGGCCAAGCCCTGGCAAGGCGGAGATACCACTGATGCGGAACTCGCTGAAAGTCCTGCGCGCCATGCGCAATTGGTCGCAGGCCGATCTCGCTGATCGCCTGGATGTCTCGCGGCAGACCGTGAACGCCCTCGAAACGGGTAAGTACGACCCGAGTCTACCGTTGGCTTTCAAGATCGCGCGGCTGTTCGGCCAGTCGATAGAGGACATCTTCACGCCCGAGCCTGATGACGCCGCACTGGACCAGACAGCCGGCGCGGCGCGGCTACGTGAGGCGTCGGTACGGAGCTAGCCGGGGGCATGACTCTTGCTTCTGTTAAAAAGTGGCGTAGCGATCACGACTCACGTCGGCGGATACACGTAGATACTTGTAAAGGAGCAGATCAGTGAGCAACGATCAATCTGGCGGCAACACAGGCTCGACCGGCACGACGGACAGCGCCAGCAATGAGGGCCTGGACCCGGAGGTGCAGGAGGCGCTGCGGCGTCCGGGTCCGATCGATGACCCTAACCTGGGCGGCTCGACCACGTCGAGTTGGAGCGGGGACGCGGGTCCCGATCCGGGCGGGATCGTGGGTCCGAGCGGCGAGAACGGCGAGGGGTCGTAGACTTTATCCGCTCAACGGGGCGTCCAACACGGACGTCGCACCCACATCTGGCGTTACTGATACAAGAGGCCGCCGGCGCGTTATAGCGCGCCGGCGGCCTCTTTCGCGTTAAGACATGTCGAGAGAAAGCCCTGGACCTTTTCTATGGTTAGCTAGTCCAATGCCTGTGTGAACTCCTCCACGTTTTGCGCCGATAGCGCGACATCCACAAGCGCGTCCAGCCGTTGTAGATCGTCCACCCGCGCAAGCCGTTCCTCTACTTGTGGCGGTAAAGGGCTGAAATGGCTCCTCAGTACCCGCAACACGGCTTGCCGGCCCATCCTGAGACCTTGTTCGATGCCCTCTTGCCGGCCTTCTTGCCGGCCTTCTTGCCGGCCTTGCTCGATTCCCCGTTCTAGGCCGCGTTCCATCAATCGTTGCCCGATGCTCGTGCTCATTAAACCCTCCATTAAGGTGTCTATTTCGATGTCGTTCAAAAAATGGCTGCCCAGCCCAATGAGTGATGCTATTGTCTGGCGCTGCTGTCGCTCGGGTAGTTGTCGTGCTAGAGCAACGGCTTCTATCACGACCTCGCGTCGCGAACGAGTGTGCCGCATCAGCGGCAGGAATATCAGGTCCAGCCGATCTTCGGGCCGTAGGCCGCCCTCTCTCGCCAATAGGTCGCGCAGCCGTCGATAGGTCTCCTCACCATCCTGCTCACCCAACAAGACGTTAGTTACATTATATTGGATCGAACCGCCCTTGATCTCGGACGCCGCCACGGTCACGCCCGCGCCATAGAACACGACCGTCACGATGGATCGCCCGTAGCGCTCGATGAGGTAGGCGTCGTAAACGAGGAAGCGTGGCAGCGTTACGCCACGGTGCTCGGTCTGGAATTCGAGGTGGAATAGACGCTCGTCGGCCAGCTCGAAGACGGAGTCCAGTTGCTCGAGGTGGACGTCGGCCACGGGCAGATCCGTGGGGAAGTAGCGCACGACCGGCGGCAGGTCGATGCCAAAGCGACGCGCCAGCGCCGAGCCGAGTTGCTGCGCTTCCAGCTTGAATACGACATCCATACCATGTTGCGTCAAACGTGTACGAGGCATAAAATACTCCTTCTCTGCTTCATCGGTCAGTGATTGCTTGGCTCTATTCGGGTAGTGACACGCCAGGCTCTCCGGCGCCCGTTTCGTGCAGCGCGGCGAGGCCGTCGGACGCGAGGCGCGCGACGAGGCCGCGCAGGTGGTCAGCCTCGTCCTCGGTGGCATCAGGCTTGACACGGGTGATGAGCGTCGGTAGCGGGAGGCGTTCGCCGGGCGCGAGCGCGCGCAGGGCGTCAACGATGCGGCCGCGGTAGTAGCGCGTCGAGCCTTGCCATGGCCCCTCTTTGCGCGGCGCTTTGTAGTGCGCGCGCCCCTCGCGCGCGACACGGCCGGCCTGGAAGGCGGCGCGGCAGGGCTCCTGCAAGGGGCAGATGAGGCAGGCGGGCTTGCCGTCGACGCAGACCGTCGCGCCGAGATCCATCAGCGCCTGGCGCCAGGACCAATTACGTCCGTGTGGCAAGACGCGCTCGTCCAGCCCGTAGACCTCGCCCTCGGTCAAGGGCGTGTACGTGCCCTCGGCCCCGACGAAGACGCGGGTGAGCACGCGGCGTATGTTGGTGTCGACGAAGGAAACGTCCTGCTCGTAGGCGAAGCAGAGCACCGCTCCCGCCGTGTAGGGACCGATACCTTTGAGTTCGCGCAACGCCTCGACCGTGCCGGGCAGGCGTCCGTCATAGCGCTCGACGGCCTGCCGCGCGATCTCCTGGAGCCGCACGGCGCGGCTGTTGTAGCCCAGCCCCGCCCACAGGCGGATCACCTCGGCACGTGGCGCGGCGGCAAGCGCTTCCAGCGTCGGCAACGTCTCTAGCCACGCGCGCCACTTAGGCAGCACACGCTCCACGCCGGTCTGCTGGAGCATCATCTCGGCCACGAGTATTTTATAGGGGTCGCGCGTACGCCGCCACGGGAGGTCGCGGCCATGCTCGTCGAACCAGGAGAGCAGACGCCGCCATACGTCCTCCGGCGCGGGCGCGGGCTTTTCCCGCGCCCGCGCCGCTAGAGGATAGGTGATGTCGGAAGATGTCACATCTTCATACCAGCTATCAGCTGCTGACGGCTGATAGCTGACGGCTGGCCGTGGTCAGTAGTACGGGCGCGGCTGGCATGAGGCGCTGACGCGCCGTATGGATAGCCGCCGTGTCGGCGGCGGGCTCATGCTCGTCCTCGCGCATGGACGCTGTCAACGCGACGGCGTCGTCGAAGGCCGCATCGTGCTTCTGGCTGCCGGCATGGCGGCCGTCATTGATGAGGCGCAGTACGGCGGCGGCGAACACGGCGGTGTCGCGCGGCGTGAGCCCCGTGAGGATACCGAGGCGGCGTGCGACCCTGCTGGAGTGGGGTAGGTCGTAGAGGTCACGGCGCGGGCGCAGGCGTCCCGACCCATCGCGGTCGATCACCTTCTCGCACAACAACGCGTAGAAGTGGCTCTCCAGCAACAGCGAGTGTGGGCGGCGCGGCTCGGGGCCACGCGAGGCGAACAGGAATGTAGGCGCGGTGAGCAGACCAAATTCTTGGGCGAGGAAGGCGACCGATTGCAGGTGCTCGACATCATAGACGGAGTCAACGATGTCGAGCAGGTCGATGATCGCTTGGGCACCTAGGCAGATGGCGCTGTCGTCGGACTGTTGCTCAACAGGGGCGGTCTGGCGGCTCGGCATAAAGACCATTAGCTACGATCCTTTCGGGTCCGCGTTTTGGTTCCGCGACGCCGCGGGCTACAACGGCAGGGGTGGGCAAAAACGTGCGATCGGGTAACGACGCGAAAACGTCTTCCTTGACGATGTACCACTACCATCTATAGTACATCATCGCGGCGTGTCCGGCGAGGGTCCGATCAGGCTAGCCGGGAGCGTACCCTCGTTCTATTACCCTACATCTTCGATGGCGACGCCCACAACGGGCTTGTCCACAAAAGTCGTGAGTCGTGAGTCGTGAGTCGATAGTAGGGCCGATGAGATTGACTGCTTGTGAAATGGACAAGTACTTGACGAGCCCGCATCGCGTATGACTTCCGACTTCCGACTTCCGACTTCCGACTACACGTTCCACCAGGGCCGCAGTGTGCGCTTGACCTCGGCCAGCCGCATGCGCGTCTCGTCGGAGATGGGCAGCGCCCGCGCGTAGGGGTCGGCGATGTCGAGGCCAAGACCGCCGAGAGTGTCGAGAATGGCGCCGGTGAGGTAGGGCAACGTGTCGGGGTTATAGCCGCCCTCCAACGTAAGGACGGGGCCGCGCGCGCCGGCCGTACGCGCGATATCCAGCGCCAGCCGCGTGAAGGCGGCGAAGCCCGCGGCCGTCACGGCCATGCCGCCAATGGGGTCGGCGATATGGCAGTCCTGCCCCGCCGACACGAGCACGAGGTCGGGCTGGAACGCCGTCGCGATGGGCCGCACGATCTCCTCGCAGGCCAGGGCATAACCCGCGTCGCCTTCGCCGGGCGGCAAAGGTATGTTCACGGTGTAGCCGGCGCCGGCGCCCTCACCGTCCTGGTCGACGAGGCCCCAACCGGGCGGCCACAGCGGATATTGGTGCAGCGAGATGAAGAGGACCGAGGGGTCATCGTAGAAGACGCTCTGCGTCCCGTTGCCGTGGTGGACGTCCCAATCGAGGATGAGGACGCGGCGTAGGCCGTGGACCTCTTGGGCGTAGCGGGCGGCGACGGCGACGCTGTTGTAGAGGCAGAAGCCCATCGCACGGTCGGCCATGGCATGGTGGCCGGGCGGCCGCGCCAGCACGAAAGCATTGGTCGGGCCATGCGAATCGCCGGACACGACCGCGTCGAGCGCGGCCAGCAGCCCCCCAGCGGCCAACCGCGCCACCTCCTCGCTGTGCGGCGAGACAATCGTATCGGGGTCGATGGCGCCCCCGCCGCGCGCGGCTAGCCCTTCGATGTAGGCGAGGTGTCGCGCGGTATGAACGCGCAGCAGATCAGCGTCCGTGGCGGGACGCGGCGCGATATGCGGCAAACGCGTGTCGGTGCCCGTTTCACGCAGGTACGCGTAGACGGCGCGTAGGCGCGCCGCGTTCTCAGGGTGATAGCCCGTGTCGTGGCGCAGGTACGCCGTATCGGTCACGAGCGCGACGCGCCGTGCGCCCGGCGTATTCATCGCGTGTACGGTGTGTGATTCAGTCATCGTTGGAGCTATTGTACACCACGCGCATATCGTGGTCCAGGAATCGGACTATTATCAGGGACTCCCTCTCGCCGGGCAGCTCCCCTCTCCCGCGTCAGGGAGAGTGCGCTGGACCGTCAGACCCGCGGTTAGGGTCTGGGGGGCCAGTTAGCCATGGGGTGGGGGTGAGGGCCGTGTTGGCCTGCTTGCTATGACGCGGCTTCTAACGGCCGCGCGCAAGGGCCGCACAGGGCGAGGCCGCCAACAACGTGCTGGCTGCCGACCTGTTCCTTGCGGCAATTGCGGCTCTGACAGAACCATGAGAGTTGATCGCGACACTGGTCGCAGGCACGGGTAGGTTGCCCTTCTTCGAACACCGTCGTGAGATGCAAACTTGCCGCGGCCTCTTTACGGCCGCAGATCGCGCAGGCGCGACGTACGGGCATCGGTAGAGTGTGCATAACGAAACGCCTCCTGACGTCAGTAAGATACGTCACGAGTATGTGAAACTATTGGCCGGCGCGCTATAGCCCAAATGGGTCGTCAGGGATGCTATACTTTTTATACAGCCCGTCGCGTTCCTCCCTGTCTCGCGCTTCCTCACGTCATGGGCGTTGGGAAAGATTCCGGCTGGAGAAATTGGCCTGTGAGCGCGCTGCAAAACTCGTTGTACTGGACGCTAGCTCGTTTTAACTTGCTGTCGCTGCTCGACATCCTGGTCGTGACGGCGGTTTTCTTCTGGGTGTTGCTGCTGATCCAGGGGACGCGGGCCGATCAGGTCTTCCGCGGTGTGGTGCTGCTCGTTGCCGTGGCCTACATATTGTCCTACGGTCTTAACCTCACGCTGCTGACGTGGCTACTACAGCGCTCCGTCCCCGCGCTCTTCTTTGCCATACCAGTCATTTTCCAGAGCGAGTTGCGCCGCGCGCTCGAACAATTGGGCCGCACCAGCCGCGTCGTCGTCCATCCGCTCTCGACGATCTCACCCCCGCGCCTGGGTCATACCATCGGCGCTATCGTCACCGCGTGTGAGCGGCTCTCGCGTGAACGCGTTGGCGCGCTTATCGCGGTGGAGCGGGGCACGGGACTGCAGGACTACGCGCGCACGGGTGTGCGTCTCTCCAGTCTGGTCTCCGATGACCTGTTCGTCTACATCTTCACGCCCAACTCGCCGCTGCACGACGGCGCTGTGATCGTACGCGGCGACCACATCATCGCGGCGGGCTGCGTGTTGCCCCTGAGCGAGAACTTCCCGGCCGGCGACACCATCGGCACCCGTCACCGCGCCGCGCTCGGGTTGAGCGAGGTGACCGACGCGCTGGCCGTCGTCGTTTCCGAGGAGACCGGCGCCATCTCGCTGGCGAGCAACGGCCGCCTCGTCACCAACCTGACGGGCGAGCGCCTGCGCCGCGTCCTCGAAGGCTTCTACCCGTCGAACGACAGTCGGAAGTCGGAAGTCGAAAGTCGAAAGTCGAAGGTCGGGAGTCGGGAGCCGGGAGTCGGGAGTCGGGAGCCGGGAGCCGGGAGTCGGGAGCCGGGAGCCGGGAGCCGGGAGTCGGGAGTCGGGAGCGAGGGGACGAACGCGGAACGTCGGGAGTCGGGAGTCGAAAGTCGAAAGTCGGACGTGGACGACAGCAGCGCCGCGCATCCCCGCGCCTCGCGTTAACAATCTCCGACTAACTTTCGACTTTCGACTTTCGACTAACTCAGGGCGGGCCTGCTCCAGCGCCGGGATCAGGTCGACCACGGACGGGGCGACGAGGCTGGGTTGTAAGTCGGCGTCGGGTGGTGGGGGGACGCTCACGCCGGTGAGCACGAGGACGCTGTAGAGGCCGAGGGGCGCCGCGGCCGCGATGTCGGTCAGCATGTTGTCGCCCACCACCACCGTCGTCTCACGCGTGGCGCCCGTCGCCCGCATCAGGGCCTCGTACATATGCGGCGCGGGCTTGCCGATCGCCATACCAGTCTGTCCGGACGCGGCTTCGACCGCGGCCAAGATCGAGCCGGCGCCGGGATACACGCGGTTCTCCGAGGGCAACTGGAGATCGCGGTTCGTCGCCACCAGCGTCGCCCCCGCCATCAGAGCGGCCTGCGCGGCGGCCAGACGCTCGTAGGTGAAATCGCGGTCGAGGCTCGTGACAACGGTGTCGATCGGCGGCCGGCCGTCCGTGCGCGCGTCCAGTCCGGCCGCGGCGATTTCCGTCGCCACGGCCGGCGCACCCAGGATGAGGAGCGAGCGAGGCGGCGTGGGCAGCGCGCGCAAATAGAGCCCCGTCACGTAGGCCGACGCGACGATGCTGTCCGGCTCGACGATGAAGCCGAGTCCCACGAGCTTGCGCTCGAAGTCGGCGCGCGTGCGCGTGCCGTTGTTGGTCGCATAGAGCACGCGGTGACCGCGCGCGTGCAACGTCGCGACCGTCTCGCGCGCGCCCGGCAACGCCTCGTCGCCGCGATACAGGGTGCCGTCAAGGTCGAAAATAAAAGTACTCATAGCAGAACAGTAACATACTCAGCGTGGACAAGCGTTAGACAGGGGCGCCATTCCCCAGTATCATGCTGATACACCAGAAGTAGGAGGGCAGTAGCCGTGGCATCGATCGACGACATACGCGAGCGGCTGTCTATCGAGGACGTGGTGCTCGATCAGGTGCAACTCAAGCGCGCCGGCAGCACGTACAAGGGGCTGTGCCCATTCCACAACGAGAAGTCGCCCTCGTTTATCGTGACGCCGAGCCGGGGCACGTACAAGTGCTTCGGGTGCGGGAAATATGGCGATATCTTTTCGTTCGTCATGGAGACGAAGCACATCGGGTTCCTCGACGCGGCGCAGCTACTGGCCGACAAAGCGGGCATGACGCTCGATAAGCCCGATCAGGACAGCCCTGAAAATAAGCTCAAGGACCGCGTCTACGAGATGAACGCCACGGCGGCTGTCTACTTCCAGCAGATGCTCGCCGCCCCACCCGGTACGCAGGCGCGCGCCTACCTGACCCGTCGCGCTATCACTCAGAAGACGATCGATGATTTTGCCCTTGGCTACGCGCCGGGTCATGGCGAGTTGTGCAAGCGCCTGCGCGACGCCGGCTACTCCGACGAAGAGATGGTGGACGGTGGGCTGGCCGTCGCGCCCGAGGGCGACGGTCCCATCCGCGACCGTTTCTACGGGCGCCTGATGTTCCCCATCCGCGACGCTAAGGGACACATCCAGGGTTTCGGAGGGCGCGTGCTCGACGACGGCCAACCCAAGTACATCAACTCGCCGGCCACGGCCGTCTTTGACAAGAGCCGCGCGCTCTACGCCATCGAGCGCGCCGCCGACGCCATCCGCTCCGTACGCGAGGTCGTGGTGGTAGAGGGCTACATGGACGCCCTACGCGCGCACCAGGAGGGCTTCACCAACGTCGTGGCTACACTGGGCACGGCCATCACCGAACAGAACCTGCGCGCGCTGGCCCGCTACGCGCCGCGCCTCGTGCTGGCGCTCGACGCCGACCCCGCCGGCCAGCGCGCCGCCATCAAGGGCGGGCTCATCGCGCTCAAAACGCTACCCAAGACGACCGCGAGTGGGACGAAGCGTGAGCCCACGGATATCTACGTGGCAGCGCTGCCCGACGGTCAGGACCCCGACGACGCCATCGCCGCCGACCCCACTGTGTGGCGCGACGCCATCGCGGGCGCGGCGCCCCTGATGGACCACTACGTCGCCCTCGTCACGGCCAGCCTCGACCGTGGCAAGCCCACCTGGCGGCAAGAGGCCATCGATACGTTGGTCCCTGCCATCGGAGACCTCGACGGCGTTGGCCTACAGCAGACCTATATCGCGCGGCTATCCGACCTCACAGGTGTCGACGCCCGCTACCTGCGCGACGAGGTGACGCGCGTTTCGGGCGTCCCCGTTCAAGCCCAGGCCGGGCGCCGCGTGGACAGCGGCCGCAGGCGCGAACGGGCCGTCGCGCCGCCTCCACCACCGACCCCGGACGCCGTCGACCCGATTCGCACGACCGAGGAGTACCTCGTCGGTCTACTGTTGCTGCACCGGCCGCTCGCGCCGGAGGTACGCGCCACGCTGGAAACGTACGCGCCCGGTGACATCGAACTCGCTGCGCTGCTGTCCGCACTGCTCGATGGGTACGCGCCCGACCCCACGCGGGAGGGGTTGGCGGAGCGGCTGGCGGCGCTCGCGGGCAAGGGGCCGCCCGTTTCGCCGGGCAACCTGCTTCTACAGGTACACGACCTCGTGACGCGTGTCGGAGCCGAGCGCAGCCGGCGCGAACTGCTCGACCTGGGCGAAGCGCTCTCCGCGGTTGATCGCGAGACAGCGCGCGAAATGGACGGGCGCGTGCTCAAGGTAATGGCGCTCAAGGAGCAGGCCGAGGTCCGCTACCAGCGCGAGCAGATGCAACACCGCCGCCAGCCCGCGATGGCCGGCGAGGAGTTGTAGCCGGCGCCCGTCCGCCGGCATCGCGCCCTACTCAGCTATAATGCGGGCACATATATCGACAGGACGCCTTAACGATGCCCGCTAAAGACCGCTACCACGATGCCGTTGTCCGCGCGTTGGTCAAGGATGGCTGGACGATCACGTCCGAGCAGGTGTTCATCGATTTTGCCGAGCGCCACCTATGGGTCGATATCCAGGCGGCCAAAGCTCTTGAGCAACTCACGATCCTTGTTGAGGTAAAGGGGTTTGAGAACATGCCTTCGCCAGTAGACTATCTAACCAGCGCGGTCGGCAAATACGTGATTTATCTGAGCGCCCTGGATTACGCCGGGCTCGACACGCCCCTTTACATGGCGGTTCCGATCGCAGCCTACGAGGGTATCCTGAGTGAAGAGATAGGACGGCGAACAGTTCGGAAAGCCAACATAAGACTCATGGTTTTTGACCCAAGAGAAGAGGAGGTTGTGCGATGGATTCCTTGAAGAAAATGCTGCTTCAAGCAATGGACGGCTACGCCGTCGAAGGGCTCAATGGCCGCGGCTACTTGACGAGCAGCGCGGACGGGCAGGTTCTCGCGGTCGTGACAGTGGCGCGGGCACGCGATCAGCACCTCGCGGACGCCGGTCTGATCGTGCGCCTCGTCGGCGACAAGATCGTCATCGAGCGCGACATGAATGACAAGGTACTCGTCGACGCGCTGGTCCAGGCCGGCGTGCCGCGCCGGCAGATCGTGCTGGCCTACGCCGGTGAATCCGTCGACGCGGCCGCGTAAGGCGCGTCATTTACCAGTCCAAAGCGGTACCTGTCGGTGTGTAGGGGCGTATGGCATACGCCCTGTGGTCGCGGGCGGGCATCGCGCGGCAACCGTCGCGGGCCGCGTTGGACGGCCTCGGGGCACAGGCCGGGCGTATGGCATACGCCCCTACCTCCAGGCCGGCCTGTCAGACGCTAATCGGACAGGGCTACAGACGCTACGACGCCCCGACGAAAAGGCCAGCGTTGTGCCAGGCGGTCGGAGGCTCTCTACGCTTTGACCTTGCGGCGTGTCGCCCGCAGTGTGCTGGCGATGGGCAGGATGAAGACGAGCAGCAGGATAACTACGACGACGCCCAGCGCGAGAGGATTGCCGCCCTCATAGGCCACGACCTCGTAGAGCATCGTGAAGCAGGCGAAGGCGACCAGCAGCGCGCCGATGATGATCATGCGGCGGCGCTGCGACGGCGTCGGCGGGGTACGCCGTTTGCGTGTACGAGCCATAATTTATGCGCCTTTTTGTTCAGAGTAGTGGCCTGTAGCGTCGTTTACTACAGGCCACACTGTTGCCAACAACCAACCGCCGACGGCGGTCGGTTGCCATCCAGGGTCCCCAATGAGGAGGACAGCCGCAACCCTCCGGCTACGAGCCGGCTGTTGGTCCCTTGGCCCCGTCGTTGATCCAATTCGCCAGGTTCGTGCGGTCCGTCAGTGATATCTGTGCGTTGCCCAACGGCATGTTGGCCCCCGCGCACTTCGGCTGCACCCAGCTGGTGACCTGCCAAATAAAGCTCTGCTTGGCGTTGCCCGGTACGACGACTTTGGTGGGCAGGCAGGCGTAGCCGTTAGCCTTACCCAGGCCGCCCTTCATCAAGCCAGTGTAGTCGCTCAGGTTCAGGCCACCCAAGTAGGGGCCGTTACCGACGTGGCAGGGCTGACAGTTCTTGGCGAAGATAGCCTGGATATTGACGTACTTGGGATGCGGCGCCACCGCGGCCAAGTAGTCGTTCGCCCCCGCGTTGAGGGCCGCGCTAGACGAAATCGGCGTGTACGTCAGGAAAACGATAGCGAGGATCGCCACGACGGCCGAGGCCACCGCGATGGGCCGGCGCACGGCGCGGCGGCTCCAGTTGCGGTCATAGAAGGGCAAGCCCAGCAGGATGACCGTCGCGATGCCGGGGACGACTGCTGTGCCCACAATCTCCCAGGGACCCTGGAAGTACTTCAGCAGCTGGAACAGGAACAGGAAGTACCACTCGGGGCGTGGGTTGTACTTGACGTGGTTGATGGGGTCGGCTGGCCCTACCGCCTGATTACTCGCGCCCAGCGTAGCGAACGAGTCGGCCGGATGGATCAGTGAGAGGATAATCAGCGCCACCGCCGTGGCCAGGATATACATGGCCGAACCGAAAATCGTGACCGGGTAGAAGGGCTGGCCGTAGCGCGGCCGGCGCTGTGTACTCGTCAGGCGCCCCGCGACGGTGTGCATGCGCTCACGCTGCGAGCGCGCATCTTCCGTCTCCGGCGTCTGTGGCTGTAGGGGATCAGGTTCGCGTACTGTTGCCATCTCTCTCTCCTTACAACCTATCCGCGCCTGTGTCCACAGTGCCATTGCCGCCCGGCTGTGTCGGCGCGTTGAAGCCGGTATTGCCCACGGGGCGGCTACCGGGGACGAAGCGGCTATTCGAGTCAGCCGCCGCTTCCGGCACGTTGGGGATCTGCTGCAGCGTCTCGCCCATATTGGTCTCGACCACCAGGCCGTCGGCCGCGCTGACGCCCTGGATGTTGACCAGCAGTAGGTGCAGGCCGATCAGACCGC